>Ga0265293_10000203_pt1 | contig 147044 bp, 128 predicted proteins | sample Munlanlewell138R_FD_192505 | JGI IMG/M metagenome (GOLD analysis project Ga0265293, IMG submission 192505) | Leachate microbial communities from a municipal landfill in Southern Ontario, Canada - Leachate well 138R | ecosystem: Engineered > Solid waste > Landfill > Unclassified | place...
TTATTTAATCAAGGAGCGCTAACGCTTTCCTCCTTGACAAAAGAAATATTAGCAATTTTGAGAAGTTACAGCATTCAAGGAGAAAGCTTTTCAGGGGTCTGTGTCACATATGTTTGACTTCTCTGCAATTTTTAGGAAAGCAAAAATGTATCCCGCTTGACATCTTATCGCTGTTATAGTATAATAATTTTTGAGAAATCATGGCGTTTGGTCTTTCCGAAATTAACTCTTATAACCGCATGTATCCTGCTTATTGGCGGTTTGTTATAAGATATCCTATAAGGGGTGTTGAATAATTGGATAGCATAAACTTTATGCGATAAGTCTTTGTGTGAATGGCGCAATATATTCCCGAATGCATGAAGCGCTTGCCCTGTTTTTTGCGTCGTTTGGTTCAAAAAGTTTTCGCAAATTTATATTTCCAATTATCCAGCGCCTCTTTATAAATTACGAGGAGGATTGATTTTTATGAGACAGGTTTCAATTGATAAAATCAGGAACATCTGCCTATTGGGGCATGGGGGGAGCGGAAAAACTTCGCTTACCGAAGCAATGCTTAAATATGCAAAGGTGATAGACCGTTTAGGCAAGGTTACGGAAGGCACAACTGCAACGGATTTTGACCCGGAGGAAATCAGACGCACAATATCCATCAATACTGCGGTTGCAACATTTGAAAGCAACGATTGTAAATATAATTTAATCGACACCCCCGGTTATTTTGACTTTGTAGGAGAAATTTTAGAGGGTGTTCGTGTGGCGGATGCCGCCGTTATCACATTAAGCAGCAGGTCGGGGCTTTCGGTCGGGGCGGAAAAATCGTGGGACTATTGTGTCGAACGCAAAATGCCGAGGCTGTTTTTTGTGAATAAAATGGATGACGAGCATTCGGACTTTCAAAAGGTTTTAGGCGAGCTTGAAAATAAATACGGAAATTCTGTTGTACCCTTTATTGTTCCAATAGTGGATGAAGGTAAAATGACCGGGTACATTGATGTTATACAGGAAAAGGCAATGTCGTTTGCCGACGGTTCTTCAAAAGAGACGGCTATGCCGGACAGCGCAGCGGATATGATTGCTTCAATGCGCGAAAAGCTTGTTGAGGCAGTAGCCGAAAGCAATGAAGAGCTTATGGAAAAGTATTTTAACGGCGAAGAATTTACAGTTGACGAAATTAAAGCAGCGCTGCGTGCAGGCATTATAGGTAACGATATTTTTCCTGTTTTGTGCGGCTCGGCGATTGACAGTATGGGCATTGATGTTTTGCTTGATGCAATATGCGAATATATGCCTTCGCCCGCCGATATGCCGGCTGAAAAAACGATAAGCGGCGATGAAATAGCCGCCAAGGAAACCGAGCCTTTATCGCTGCTTGTTTTTAAAACGGTTGCCGACCCATATGTTGGCAAGCTGTCGTATTTTAGGGTTTATTCGGGCAAACTGACGGCGGATACAACCGTAACGAACAGCACCAAAGGGGTAAATGAAAAAATCGGTAAAATTTATTTTGTTACGGGCAAAAAACAAGCGGAAACAAACGAAATCGGCGCAGGCGATATAGGCGCCGTTACAAAACTTGCAAATACCGTAACGGGAGACACCCTTTGCAAGCAAGGAGAAAAAATTACCTTTGCGGGCATTGATTTTCCAACACCGAACTTAACTCTTGCGATAGCTCCCAAAACAAAGGGCGACGAGGAAAAAATAAGCACCGGCTTGCAACGGCTTGCCGAGGAGGACCCAACCTTTAAAATAGAAAACAATGCGGAGGTTCGCCAAATGCTTATAAGCGGCTTGGGCGAGCTTCATATAGATGTTATAACAAGCAAATTAAAAGCAAAATTTGGCGTTTCGGTTGATTTAAACGAGCCTAAGGTGCCCTATCGCGAAACGATACGCAAAAAGGTTAAGGTTGAAGGAAAGCATAAAAAACAGTCGGGCGGGCATGGTCAATACGGTCATGTTTGGATTGAATTTGAACCGGGCGAAACAGAAGGCTTGATTTTTGAAGAAAAGATTTTTGGCGGCGCTGTGCCTAAAAACTATTTTCCGGCAGTTGAAAAGGGGTTACAGGAAAGTATTTCACGCGGCGTTTTAGCGGGTTATCCTGTTGTTAACTTAAAAGCAACGCTTGTTGACGGCTCTTTTCACCCTGTTGATTCATCTGAGATGGCATTTAAAATTGCCGCATCGTTGGCATACAGAAAAGGTGTTGAAGAAGCCTCGCCGGTTCTGCTTGAACCTATCGGGCGGTTGGAAGTGCTTGTGCCCTCGGCAAACATGGGTGACATTATCGGTGACATAAACAAGCGGCGAGGGCGTGTTTTGGGCATGAACCCCGCCGGCGGCGGTTTGGAGCAGGTTGTTGCCGAGGTGCCTATGTCGGAGGTTCATAAGTATGCTACCGACCTTCGCTCCATAACGCAGGCAAGAGGCAGCTTTACTCTTGAGTTTGAGCGGTATGAAGAAGCGCCGCAAAATATAGCACAAAAGGTTATTGAAGAAAGCAAACAAGAAGAAAAATAAAAGAATATGTCTTATGCTATTCTTTTTCGTTAAAATCAGGGGCTGTCACAGCCCCTTTTTTCCCTCAATATAAAGGTAGTGAAGGGCTAATGTTTACGCAAGAAAAAACAGTTGAAAATAATGCGGTGAAGTCGTTGCTTTTGCATAGCTGCTGCGCTCCTTGCAGCAGCAGCGTGCTTGAAAGGCTGGCGGGCAGTTTTGATGTGACCGTTTATTTTTACAACCCGAACATTTATCCGCAAAGCGAATATGATAAAAGGGCGAGCCAACAAGCCGATTTTATAAAAAAGTTTAAGACCTCGAATATAAAAAATTGCATCATAGAGCAATACGATAACAGCGTTTTTTTTGAATCGGTAAAGGGGCTGGAGGCTGAAAAGGAAGGCGGAGAGCGTTGTTTTAACTGCTATTTGTTGCGTATGGAAAAAACAGCGGCGCTTGCCGCGGAAAAAGGTATGGATTATTTTACAACAACCCTTTCTGTAAGCCCGTACAAAAACGCAAAAAAACTTAACGAAATAGGCGTTGCTCTTGCAGAAAAATACGGCGTGGGGTATCTTTATTCGGATTTTAAAAAGAAAGACGGCTATAAGCGCTCGATAGAGCTTTCTGCAAAGTATAATTTATATCGGCAAAATTATTGCGGTTGCATATACTCAATAAAAGACTGATTTTTGCCAAGAAGGAGAAAAAATATGCCAAAACTATTCGGCACCGACGGGGTTCGGGGGGTTGCCAACAAAGAGCTTACCGCTCCGCTTGCCTTTTCGATTGGGCAGGCAGGCGCACATATTTTAACAGCTCTTACATCGTCAGAATTACAAACGGGGCGCAAGGCTAAAATTGTTGTGGGCAAGGATACCCGCATTTCATCCGACATGCTTGAAGCGGCGCTTGCGGCGGGTATATGCTCGGCAGGCGCGCAGGCAGAGGTTGTTGGGGTTGTGCCCACCCCTGCTGTTGCTCTTTTAACAAGGCAATTAAGTGCCGATGCAGGGGTTGTTATATCTGCGTCGCATAACTCGGCGGAATACAACGGCATTAAATTTTTTAATAATAAAGGCTACAAGTTAAGCGACGATATTGAGGATGAAATTGAAAAGATAGTCAGCGGGGAGAAAAAAATTAAAAAGCTGCCCACCGGCGGCGATTTGGGGCGTATTGTAAGAAATGCGCAGGCAAAAGACAACTACATAAATTTTGCCAAGGATGTTGTTAAGGGGGATTTTTGCGGGCTTAAAGTTGCATTGGACAATGCCAACGGCGCCGCATCCAAAATATCCTGTTCAATTTTTAAACAGCTTGGTGCAGAGGTTTTTGTTATAAATGATGAGCCGAACGGGCTTAACATAAACGAAAATTGCGGTTCGACCCATTTAGGGCAGCTTCAAGAGCTCACCAAAGCAACAGGCGCAGACATAGGCCTTGCTTTTGACGGAGATGCCGACAGGGTGCTTGCGGTTGATGAAAAAGGCAATATAATAGATGGTGACAAAATTTTATTGATTTGTGCGGCAGACATGAAAAAAAGCGGCGCTCTTAAAAATAATACGATAGTTGCAACCGTTATGAGCAATTTAGGAATGTTTATAGCAGCCGAAAAGCTTGGAATCGACATACTAAAAGCAGATGTGGGCGACAGGTATGTGATAGAGGAAATGATAAAAGGCGGCTATAACCTGGGCGGCGAACAGTCGGGGCATATAATATTTCATGATTATAACACAACGGGTGATGGAATTGTAACGGCGCTTTCACTTGTTTCCGTTTTACGGCGCAGCGGCAAAACGCTTTCGTCTCTTGCGCAAATAATGCAAAAGTTACCGCAGGTGCTTATAAATGCAAAGGTTGGAAGCAAAAATAAAAATATATATTTAAAAGATAACGATATAAAAGCGGAAATCAAAAAAATTGAGGAACTGTTTTTAGGCAACGGCAGGGTGTTAATACGCCCGTCCGGCACCGAGCCGCTTGTTCGCGTTATGATAGAAGGCACAGATTTAAATTTGATAGAACAAAATGCAAAACGGCTTGCCAAGTTGATTGAAAACAAGGCAGGTTAAATATATGCCGCACCTATTTTCGGCAAGCCGTTAATTGTTGTTTTTGCAGCATTATTGCGGGATAATGATTTGCATTCCGGCAATCGGTTCTGTTTCGCTTTTTATGTCGTTGGCGGCGGTTACGCTGTTTACCGCAACCCGATATTTTTTTGCCACATCCCACACCCGGTCGCCTTTTTGAGCAAAATAAATTTTAATGCTGTATTTTGGCTTTTCGGCTGTCGGGAGCGGTTCGCCTTCGGTAATTTCGCTGACATATTCTATACTTTCGGTTGATATAACTTTCGCATCGGCGCTTAGGATAAATCTAAGCTGTATCTCACGCCCCAAGCCGATGTTATAGCCCACATGGTCAATATTGATTTTTACGTCGCAAAGCATATTTTCAGCCAAATCCTTTGCGTCAATGTGCTGGACAAAATTGCTTTCATGCTTGTATGTGTATATCGGATAGCTTTTATCGTCCGAAAGATATAGCACATATGTGTCTATAACACCCTCTATAACAATTTTTTCGCCCTCTATTCGCGCTGAAGAAAGGTACGGCTTTGCAATAATATTATAAACTTGGATTATTTCCGGCAAATCGGCAGGAACGCCTGCAATATCATTTATCGTAATTTGCGCTTTAGTTTCAAACACCATTTTGTCAAGCATTGCAGGGGTTTTTGCAATGCAAAGGTCTTGTTGCGTGCTGTATATGTCCTCTAAAATTTCAATTTCGCCTTTGCGCACAACCTTGCCTGCTGCAATAATGCTTATATCGGCAATAAGCGCCCTGCAATCCCCATCCGAGTCTTCCATCAATTCATATGTAACATTGCTTGTGGTAAAGTCAATGTCGGCGGTCATTTCCTCGTCAACCCCATCAACATCTATTACCTCGGCAAAAGGTATTTCATGCCCCATAAATTGTATTGTGTTTTCATCCATATCCCCGATATACAGCGTTGTGACATTTAAAGCCCCTTTTATTATAAGCTTGTTGGTTGCGGTCTTTACTTCCGTTGCCCCAATTTGCACATCCTGCTTTAACACAGAGGCTATTCCCGGTTTCCCCGCCGGAACGTCAAGCTGTTCTTTGAGAGCCGCTTCGGTGTCAACCCTTGAAACAACATTATACGGCTGTATCTTTTTATAAAGTTTTTCACAGCCATCACATAAAACACTTGTTATAACATTTATGCTAAGGGGCGAAATAACCCTTGCATCAAGGGCAACAATTGTGCGCACATTTACCTTTCTGCTGTTTATAACTTCATACTCAACATTTTCAACATCGCATTCTAATAAAATTCCCATGCTTGGTTCTGCGCCTTTTGCATCAATGTTGTGTTTAAAATTTTGCAGATGGTTAATACATTTAATTGTGTTATCCTCGCCGATGTATAAAATATTCAGGAACACACGCCCCTCAACCAAAACTCCGTCGGTTGTGCATTCTTTCGATGTAGCAACGGCACTTGCATCTACTTGAAGCACCTTTGCAATGTCAGGTTTTGCATCGGGAACTATTATATCAGCCTCGGTGTGCGATTGCGAAAAGGCAGCAATCACCGCTTCGCTGATGCATATTGGTTCGTGCCGGCATTCTATCATCATTGAAAATCCTCTCCTTAAAAACAACTTGTTTATAGGGAATGAATAACTGAAAGTTCATGTTTTGCGTCTTTTTAAACCGCCTCTTGCCGCATAAGCGCCGACTTTCGATTTTTCATCCTCCCCTTATGATATATTTATGTAGCCAACCCTTGCTTTATGCTAAAAAGATTGTTATAATATTAAACACATATATTTGTATTATTTTTCATTTAAAATGCAGGCAAATTTATTTGCACGCGAAGGAAGTGAAACTTTAGATGATAAAAAGCATGACAGGTTACGGCAGGGCACAGCAAACTATCGGCGAATATGAAGTGATGGTTGAAATAAAATCGCTAAATCACAGGTATTTGGATTTTAACATTAAAACCTCGCGCCGATATGCCTTTTTGGAGGATGCTGTTAAAAGCTGCTTAAAGGGCTTTATTTCAAGGGGTAAGGTAGAGGTTATCCTTTCGGTGCGTAAGCAGTTTGACGATAGCAAAAGTGTTTTGTTAAACAGCTCCCTTGCAAAAGGTTACATTGATGCGTTAACTGAGCTTTCAACCAAATTTGGTATAAAAAACGATTTGTCAACATCTGTTTTGGCACGATTTGACGATATTTTTGACACATCATACCAAGAGCAGGACGAAAAGGAGAGCGCCGCCGCTGCGTTGTCGGTCGTTGAGGCTGCGGCAAGCGGTTTTACGCAAATGAGGCGCCGTGAAGGCGAAAAACTTTATGCCGATATGTCTGAACGAAACGGGTACATCCGCAATCGGCTAAAAGAGATAGAAAAACTTGAACCGCAAACGGTAAACGATTACAGGGAAAAGCTTGAACAAAAGATTAAAGAACTGTTGGCAGGCGCCCCCGTTGATGAAGGCAGGATATTGGCCGAAACGGCAATTTTTGCCGATAAGGTTTCCATAACAGAGGAGATTGTTCGTTTACACAGCCATATAGGTGAGTTTGAAAGGATAGCAAGCGCCGACGAACCGGTAGGCAGAAAGCTGGATTTTCTTCTTCAGGAGATGAACAGGGAAATAAACACAATCGGCTCAAAATCAAACAGCTTGGATATTTCCAAAATAGTTGTGGATATAAAGGCGGAACTTGAAAAAATTCGTGAGCAGCTTCAAAATGTTGAATAGGGAGGAAAACATATTGAAATTAATAAGTATAGGCTTTGGCAATACCGTTTCAGCCGAAAGGATTATAGCAATTGTAGGTCCCGATTCTTCACCTATACGGCGAATAATGCAAAAGGCGAAAGACACCGGCATGCTGATAGACGCCTCATGCGGCAGACGTACCCGAGCTGTCATAATAGCAGACAGCGACCATATTATTCTTAGCGCGCTTCAACCGGAAACCATTTCAAACAGGGTGGTGGCAAAGGGAGGAACAGGGGAAGATGACAGTCAATAAAAAGGGTATATTAGTTGTCGTGTCCGGTCCGGCAGGTGTGGGCAAGGGCACGGTATGCGACGTTGTGTCGAAAAACAATCCCGAGATATTCATTTCGATATCTGCAACCACCAGGGCGCCTCGAAGGGGCGAGGTTGACGGGGTGCATTATTATTTTAAAACAAAAGAACAATTTGAAGAGATGATAGAAAACAACGAACTGCTTGAATATAACAAATTTGTCAACGGCAACTATTACGGAACGCCTGCCAAGGAATGCGACACCCGTTTGGAAAACGGCGTAAACATTATTTTAGAAATTGATGTTGAAGGGGGCAAGCAAGTCAGGGCTAAGCGCCCGGACGCTGTTATGATATTTGTTTTACCGCCGTCATTTTGCGAGCTGGAAAAACGCCTTCGCGGTCGCAGCTCCGAAACGGAAGAAGATATTTTATCACGGCTTGCACGGTCCGAGGCGGAATTTGAGTATGGGAAGAAATACGATTATTTAATAGTCAACGACATGCCCGAGATGGCTGCGGCAAAAATACAGGCAATAATTGAAGCGGAAAAGCACCGCACATTCAGATGTTTAAACGAAGTTAAAAAAAACATTATCAGATAGAGGAGGTTTAAAAGATGATTTTTCCACCGATTTCCGAGCTTTTAAAGAAAGCAGGCAGCAGATATTCCCTTGTTATAGCAACCGCAAAGCGTGCGCGCGAACTTGTGGCGGATGGCGACGCCCTTGACAAGGACGATATTGACAAACAGGTTTCAAACGCAATAGATGAATTATATGCCGACAAAATAGCGGTTGTTCACCCTCAAGTTAAAAATCACAACAAGGAGGGGTAAAAAGATGTTTATTGATAAAACGGTTGTTGTTGGGATAAGCGGCAGTATAGCTGCATATAAAGCGGCAGAGCTTGTCAGCCGCCTAAAAAAGATGCATGCAAGGGTTAGGGTGTGCATGACAAAAGCGGCGGAAGAATTTATAACACCCCTTACGCTGCAAAGTCTTTCTCAAAATTCGGTTGCTTGCGACATGTTTTTGCCTGCGGGCAAGTGGGAGATAGGTCATGTTTCGCTTGCCGCCGCTGCGGATATAATGGTTATTGCGCCTGCAACGGCAAACATCATCGGCAAAATAGCGTGCGGCATAGCGGATGATATCGTCACTTCAACCGCAATGGCAACAAAGGCAAAAATTGTGATAGCCCCCGCCATGAATATTAATATGTATGAAAATGAAGTGGTGCAGGAAAATATCGAAAAATTGAAAAAACGAGGAATCATTATCGTTGAGCCGGAAAGCGGCAGGCTTGCCTGCGGCACTTTCGGCAAAGGCAGGCTTGCTGAAATTGACGATATAATAGAATCAATTTATGAAGGCTTGCTTTACGAGAAAGATTTAATCGGCAAAAGGGTGCTTGTTACGGCAGGTCCCACACGAGAAAAAATAGACGATATCAGGTTTATAACAAACCACTCGTCCGGCAAAATGGGCTATGCGGTTGCGCGGGAAGCAAAAAGAAGGGGCGCTGCCGTTACATTGGTAAGCGGCAAAGTTTCGCTTGCGCCGATTAAGGGCGTTGAAACAATATATGTTGACACCGCACAGCAAATGTATAACACGGTAATAGGGCGCGCGGATGATAACGACATTATCGTAAAGGCGGCGGCGGTGGGCGATTTTAAGGTTAAAAATACATTTACCGGTAAGGCAAAAAAAGAAAATATAAAAACGCTGGAATTGGAGCGCAACCCCGATATACTGTTTGAACTGGGTAAAACAAAAAAATATGCCCTAATCGGCTTTTGCATGGAAACGGAAGAACTGGAAATGTACGCATCGCAAAAGCTGAAAGAAAAGAACCCCGATTTTATCGTTGCAAACGACCTTATAATGGAAGGCGCCGGTTTTGCCACCGATACAAATATAGTTAAGATTCTGCACCAAAGCGGCGAAATTGAAGATTTGCCGATTATGTCAAAAAGCGACCTTGCGAACGAAATACTTGACAGGGCTAAAATTCTGCTAAAATGAATATAGCGGAGGTCATTATAGCAAACCATTCCAAAGCGGTAGACAGGGCATTTCATTATATAGCGCCGGAGGGTATGAACTTGTCGGTGGGCCAAAGGGTGTTAATACCGTTTGGCAGGGGCAACAGGGCAATGTCGGGCTTGATAGTTGGGTTTACCGACGAAAGCAAGTTTGAAAATTTAAAAAGCATAATACGCCCGATAGACGAGCGCCCTCTTTTAACAAAACAGTTGGTTGAGCTTGCGGGATGGATGCAAAAAAGGTATATATGCACCTTTTATAAAGCGTTAAAAACCATTATGCCGGCAGGCGCCGCGGTTAAAACTACCAAATGGGTAACATTGATAAAAAACGAAGAGGTTAAAGCCAATTCGCAAAAAGCGGTAATCGAAATGCTTGAAAGCATTGGCGGCACCGCTGATTTTGCCATACTTTCCGATATACCTCGGGCAAGCTCTGCAATAAATGCGCTTGCAGCAAAAGGCATTGTTTCGGTGGATGAAAGCGTCACGCAAGCAATAAACAAAAAGGTTGTGCGCATGGTGGCGGCAACCTCGTCCGCTGATGTGTCGGCTGTCGGCTCCAATGCGCCGCGGCAAATTAAAATGCTTGAGATATTGCAGCAAACAGGGGCGATAAGTGTTTCAGACCTTGTGGCGTTTTCGGGCGGCTCGTACTCTGCCGTAAAGGCTCTTTGCGAAAAAGGGTTGGTGTTTTTTGAAGACAAGGTGGTTTATCGAAATGCATACGATAAAAGCGATTACAAAAAAACAAGACCGCTAAAGCCGACAAAAGAGCAAAAAAAGGTAATAGAGGGGCTAAAGGCGGCTTTTGATAAAAAGGATATAACCCCTTCCCTCATTCGCGGCGTTACAGGGAGCGGAAAAACAGAGGTTTTTCTTCAAGTGATAGATTATATTATTTCCAAGGGCGCTCAGGCGATAGTGCTTGTGCCGGAAATATCCCTTACGCCGCAAATGACCGAACGCTTTGTGGGGCGGTTCGGCAGCCTTGTTTCGGTGATGCACAGCGGGCTTTCGCTGGGCGAACGGTATGACGAATGGCAAAAGGTTTTAAAAGGCGACGTAAAGGTTGCGGTCGGCGCGCGCTCGGCTGTTTTCGCTCCGTTTGACAACCTTGGAATTATAATTATTGATGAAGAACATGAGGGAACATATAAATCCGAAAACTCTCCGAACTATCATGTGAGGGAAATTGCTTTGCAACGCTCTAAAAACGAAGGGGCGCTTGTGGTAATGAGCAGCGCAACCCCTCTTGTGACAACCTATTGCAACGCAAAAAGAGGGCGTTATACCCTCTTTGAAATTAAAAACAGATACAACCTTTCCGATATGCCGCAAGTTGAAATAGTGGATATGCGTCGTGAACTGGAGTTGGGCAATAAAACGGTGTTTGGCAATAAACTGCTTGCTTTGTTGGAGGAAAATATAAAAAATAAACAGCAGGCGATATTATTTCATAACAGGCGCGGCTTTAACAGCTTTGTGATGTGCCGTTCCTGCGGTGAGGTGCTTGTATGCGATAATTGCAGCATATCGCTGACATACCATAAATACGGCGGGCGATTAAAATGCCATTACTGCGGCTTTGAGCGAAAAAATGTAAGCCAATGCCCGTCATGCAACAGCCCGTATATTCGGTATATGGGCATGGGCACGGAAAAAATCGAAGAGGATATAAAAAGCCTGTTTGGTGAAAATAGCTTTATACGAATGGACGGCGATACCACTTCGGGCAAAAATTCGCACGAAATAATATTGCGAAGGTTTGAGCGTGAAAATATTCCGATTTTGCTTGGCACTCAAATGGTGACAAAAGGGCTTGATTTCCCGAATGTAACGTTGGTAGGGGTTATGTTGGCGGATTTGTCCCTTAACACCGATGATTATCGGGCGGCGGAGCGCACCTTCAGCCAACTGACGCAGGTTTGCGGACGGGCGGGCAGGGGAGAGCTTAGCGGGCGCGCCGTTATACAAACATATCAGCCCAAGCATTACGCATTGCGGCTTGCAAAGGAGCATAATTACGAGGAATTTTACGCACATGAAATTGCCGTCAGAAAACAGCTTATTTTCCCCCCGTTTTGCGATATTATTATGCTGCTTATGCAAGGCGAGGACGAAAGCAAAATAATAAACGAGCTTACATTGATTGCGGGCAAATTAAGGGGCAGGTGCTTGAGCCTTTTAGGTCCCGTTCCCGCGCCGTATGTGAAAATAAAAAATAAATTCAGGTGGAGAGTGCTTTTAAAAAGCCGTAACACAAGCGAATTGCTGCCCCTTTTGCACAGCATAATGAAGGAGCATTCAAACGGCGAAAACCATCTGACGATTGATATAAACCCAAATTCCATGAATTGAAAGGGATGAGATGAATTGGCTATCAGAAATATTTTAAAAATAGGCGATGATGCGCTGAATAAAAAATGCAGGAATGTGGCGAAAATCGACGGCAGAATACTGACATTGCTTGACGATATGGCAGAAACAATGCGGCAAGCAAGCGGGTTGGGGCTGGCGGCGCCGCAGGTGGGCGTTTTAAGGCGAGTTGTTGTGATTGATACGGGAGACGGGCTTATCGAGCTTATCAATCCTAAGCTGACAGAAACTTCCGATGAAACGATAGACGACATTGAAGGATGCCTTAGCGTCCCGGGCAAATGGGGTTATGTGGTTCGTCCCAAAACCGCAACGGTTCGCGCCCTTGACCGACATGGCAAAGAGTTTGAAATGACGGGGGAGGGGCTTTTGGCTCGTGCGTTTTGCCATGAGTTGGAGCATTTAGAGGGCAATCTGTTTACCGAAAAGGTTTCAAGATATTGCGACCCAGACGAAATTGAACCAAAAGAAGGTAGCGAAGAATGAAAGTAATGTTTATGGGAACGCCGCAAATTGCAACAAACTGCCTTAGCGTTCTATTTGAAAAACACGATGTATGCTGTGTTGTTACAAAAGAAGACAAGCCCAAAGGTCGCGGCGGCGTTATATGTTGCAGTGCGGTAAAGGAAACGGCGCAGCGCCGTCGCTGTGCAGAAATAGTGCAGCCCAAAACGCTAAAAGACGGCAAGTTTTTAAGCGTTTTGCAAAAGCATAACCCCGATGTGATTGTTGTTGTGGCATATGGGCTGATTTTGCCTAAATATGTGCTTGAATATCCGAAATACGGGTGTATTAACCTTCATGCGTCGCTTTTGCCGAAATACAGGGGTGCGGCGCCCATACAATGGTGCATTGTAAAGGGTGAAAAGGTTGGCGGCGTTACCACAATGCTTATGGACGAAGGGTTGGACACCGGCGATATACTGTTGCAGGCGGAAGTTGATATTCCACCGGACATGACAGGCGGTCAGCTGCATGATGAATATTGCCGTGTTGGCTCGGCGCTTATTTTAGAAACTTTGGAAAAGCTGGAAAAGGGTGAAATAACACCTAAAAAGCAAAACGACTCCGACCATACCTATGCTCCTATGCTAAATTACGAGAACACAAAAATAGATTGGTCCAAAAGCGCAGCCGATATTGTAAACCTTGTGCGGGCGCTGAACCCATACCCTTGTGCGCACACCACCCTTGGCGGTAAAAAGCTAAAGGTGTTTGAATGTAAAGCCGCAAATGCAGAAAAGGGCGTAAAGGGCGAGGTTTTATCAGCCGAAGGCGGGCTTACCGTTTCGTGCGGGGATGGGGCGGTTGTTATAACCGAGCTGCAGCTTGAGGGCAAAAAACGAATGGACGCACAGGCCTTTTTACGGGGCTTTAAAGCAGAAAAAGGTGAACAGTTGGTATGACATCACGCGAGGCGGCCGTTAGGGTGTTGCAAAAAACAGAAAAAAACGAAGCGTATGCAAACAGCGCTTTAAAAGAGGCTTTGGCAAAAGCCGGGCTTTCCGCCCTTGACAATGCCTTTGCAACGGAGCTTGTATATGGCGTTATACGCCACAAAATGCGAATTGACTATATAATTTCTCATTACTCATCGCAAAAACTTAAAAATCTTTCAATTTGGATTCTTTCGATTTTACGAATAGGCGTTTATCAACTTCTTTTTCTTGACAGCGTTCCGTCTTTTGCCGCAATCAATGAAAGCGTTAAGCTTGCAAAACGATATGGGCATGCCGCATCGGCAGGTTTTGTAAATGCCGTTTTAAGAGCGGTTTCAAAGGGCGGAGAAATTAAAATTCCGTCAATCGAGCAGTATTATTCGCACCCGAAATGGTTGGTGGATATGATTTGTTCGCAGTATCCCAACGATTGCAAAAAGATTTTAGCCGCAAACAACACGGTTGCGCCGATTACCGTTCGTGTAAACACATTAAAAACAACGCCGCAGCTACTATGCGATTCTTTTAAAAAATCAGGAATAACCGCAACCGCAGACGGCGAAATTATAACCATTTCAAAATTCGGCGACCTGTCATTGCTTGAGGAATATAAGAACGGGCTGTTTATACCGCAAGACAAAGGCGCATACCTTGCGGCCAAAGCGGTAAATCCAAAGCCGGGGCAGCTTGTAATTGATGTGTGCGCCGCACCGGGCGGGAAAACAACACAGCTTGCGCAAATGAGCGATGATAAGGCGAAAGTAATTGCCTTTGACATACACCCGCATAAAATTTCGCTGATTGAAAGAAACGCCGAAAGAATGGGAATTGGCTCTGTCACCGCCTTGGTGCATGATGCGGCAACCATAAAAGAAGAATATGTCGGCACGGCAGATAGCGTGTTGGCGGATGTGCCGTGCAGCGGGTTGGGCATTATACGAAAAAAGCCCGACATCAAGTGGACAAAAAGCCCAAGCGATATCGAGCAAATAATTAAACTTCAAAAATCAATTTTGGCGGCATCGGCAAAGTATTTGAAAAAGGACGGCGTTTTAGTTTATTCAACCTGCACAATAAACAAGCATGAAAACAGCGATGTAACAGACGACTTTATAAAGCGCCATCCCTTTGAAAAGGTGTGGGAAAAGCAACTGCTGCCCCATATCGATAATTGCGATGGGTTTTATATTTGCAAGCTAATCCGCCGAAGTTTTTAATGTGTTTTTTTAATTTTCAGCAGCACGGTATACCCGCCGTAATTATATGACGCTCCGTTAAACGATATAGAACTGAAAATATATTTTAGCTTTACAAAATCGTTTTCAAACTCATATATTAAATTTTCTTCCTCTTGCATATCCTTTTCTTTATCAAGCTTATCAAAAATGTTTCGTGAAATTTCGCTCATCGGTATGTCGCACACAATTTCACCATTGAATTTTATGGTGATGCCTTCTTTTGACAGCCTTGTTATTTCAATAGATACTCCATCTTTTGCAAAAGAAGCAAATTCACTTCCGTAATCATACAAAATATAGTCATAACCCGTTATTTCTTTCGGGCTGTTTCGTTCATTAGTGTGATAATGCTTGTTTATACGGTCAACATCAAAGCCCAAAATGTCTTTTAAATCGCCTTCCGGTAAATATGACGGCTTATTCAAATCCGACCTTTCGATATATCTGATAAGACCTGCTATTTCATTTTTATCATCTTCCGAAACATTTTCGCTCGGAACAATTTTGCCGTCTATCAGCATATTATTATCGGTAAGCAACCCTTTAAGCCGCTTTGATTGGCTTGTTGATGCGGCATTGTACGCGCTTTGCGGACCAAAGGCGCTTAAAATACAGCAAGCCGAAACAACAATGCAGGAAAATCTTTGAAGCCTGCCCTTTTTAATTTTAATAAGCAACACGCTTACCAAAGCGCCAAACCCGCCGATTATAACAAGGTAGCGGGTTACCGTTATTCCATAATGCATTATTTGGCGGATTGCCGCAAGATACAGCACGAAAATTACAGGAAAAAGCAAAAAAGGCAAAGTTTTTGTTACATTAAACGAAAGTTTGCCGTCAAAATGCGATATCAATATAAGGGTTGGAATGCAAACCGCCAAAAAAGCAAGCGATATTCCGCCTGCCTCGCTTATAGGCAATGAGCGGTTTATAATAAGCTTAATGTAATATAGATAAAGCACCGCCGAAAAGGCAATAACCACCGGTAAAACCACATAACTCAAAAGCGCTTTTAATGATTTCGGATAATCGGCGTCGGTGTCTTTTTTCGGAACTCCCATAAGGAACATAATGGGCAAAAAGATTACAAAGCAAATTCGGAAAACCTCGCCAAGCCAATCGCCGTTTAAGCTGACAAGCAATAGGTCAATTCCGGAAAATATTGCGGACACCCCTAAAAAAAGCACAAACGAAAACAGGGCGGACGAAGCAAGCCGCACCAGTATTAAGGCGGCGTTTTTTTCAAACCCCCTGCCCGTTTTTATGTAGGGCGCGGCTATTGCGAATAAAGCGGCGGCGCAAAGCACCATTGCAAATTGTGAAAACCCTCTTGCGCCATCTCCTGTTGCGGCAACAAAGTAATAACCTTGAATCAACAAATATACCGCTCCGGCGGTTATAATTCTGTTTTTTATGTTGCTTATGTTCAAGCCTTCCAACAAAAGTTCTCCTGCCGCGAACAAAATAAACCCCACCGACAACACAAAAATAAGCTTGTAAAATATTTTATCGTCAAAAAAATCATGGTGTTCTTGCAACTCAAAAACAGTAAACAAAGCCAAGCTGCAAAGCGCCGATATCGGAAAACGCAAAAAAGCCTCATAAACTCGCTTGGGAAAGGTTTTAAACCATAAAAGAGCTTTTTTAAATAGTTTCAACGGCAATTTCTCCTTTGTGTTAATTTATGTTTCTCCAAGTATATCAGTATTTGCCAAAAGTTTCAAGCCCCGTTTTCCGGATTTTCATTGCTTTGTTCTTCGTCTGATACTTCTTGTTCATTTTCTAAAGACAAACTGCTTTGCTCTGCTGTTAGGTCATACTGCTTTTCGTTTAAATCTTTTATTGCTTTTTCAATCATGCAAAGACGAAAGTCAATTTCCGCTATTATGTTATCCATGTGCCGCATTTCGGTTTCCAACTTTAAAAGGTGCAAGCCGCTGTTTGCTTTAGGCTCCGGCTGCACAGCTCTTTGGGGCGGCGTTTTGTTCACCTTTAAAAAATTGCTCATTAAAAACAGCGAAACGATATTATCTTTAATATACCCGTAGCAATGCCTTGCGCCGCATTGCTCAAACGATGTAGCCGCCAAACCAAACAGTTTGACAGGCACAAACCGCTCCGGCATAAATTCTATCGGCTGTGAAAATGTATTTCCGTTATCACTGCTGGGGCTTGCATAGACCCTGGCATCTTTTGGGCTTTCCCACATCACATATATTTCGGAATCCTTTTGCATTATAATCGGGTTTTTGCCGTGTTCGCCCACAACCTTTTGCTCGCCTTGCGACAGATAAACAACTTTGTTATCCGCCGTAACTCCCGCCGCATGAATTTTATCGTTGACGAAAACATACGGGCTTTTTAAACTTTCCGCCGAGGTGGGTGTAAATTCGCCCCATTGCTTTGTGTTCCACGAAAATTGCCGCCAACCGGGCACACCGTTGCCGTTGGTGTAAAGTAAGTGAATATTGCCGTTGTTATCCTTGGCGCATGAAAAATCGCCGGCGGCGTAATCTATTGCAACCGGCACATCGCTGCTTTCAATCATATGGTGCGACAACAGCCTTTTCCCTTTGTAATCGACTGCATAAATCACGCTTATTAAATTATCGGTATGAAAAATGTTAAAATTTTTAGAGTATGACGAGGATGATTTGCTTTTTAAAAGGGTGTATTTTTCCCACTTTCCCTTTTCGTTTTTTATGTAAATAATATTGCCTTCGCTGTCTTGGCATGTTATATGGGTAATGTCGTTATCGTCGATTAATATGTCGTAATCGCTTTGTCCATCTGCCATAATAACCTCATACCCCGTTATGCGGGCATCTGTCATGGTGCAAAGATAAATGCCGTTTCTCGGGCTGTGACAAAAATGCCTGATACACCCAAAAGAGTGCTTTACTAAGTAATCCGCCATAAATAAACCTCCTTACCGTAGTTGGATATTACATATTATGATAATAAAGGCAATAATAGAATGAGCATTACAATTATATTTCAAAAATTGTTTCATATAATTTATTATGGTATAATATCTGCAAAGCAGATATTATACTTGCTCCGCAGGAATTTATGCGCCGCCGATATTTTCCTCACTTTATTCGGAAACGGCGTTGCGCAATTATACCAAAATCCTTCGGATTTGTGGTATAATGAGCTATGCAATATTATTGGCAATAAATCGGAGGTTTTAAAAAATATGGCTAAACAAAAAATTGCCGTTATCTTCGGCGGAAATTCCTCGGAACATGAAATTTCAAGGTTGTCTGCTCGAAACGTTATAAATAACTTGGATAAAGAAAAATACGAGGTGCTGCCCCTTGGCATAACAAAGGAAGGCGAATGGCTGCTTTACAGCGGTGATATAAGCAAGCTTGAAAGCGGTGAGTGGGAAAAAAGCAACGCCCACAAAGCGGCTGTTTCTTCCAATGCGGGGGAACGGTGCATCTTTGTTTTTAAAAACGATTTTATCGAAAGGGTTACCATTGATGCGGCGTTTATAGTTTTGCACGGCAAAAACGGGGAAGACGGCACCGTTCAAGGGCTGCTTACTCTTGCCGACATACCCTACACGGGCTGCGGCGTGTTATCCTCGGCGCTGTGCATGGACAAATGCTTTGCAAAGCAAATTTTCGAGGTGAACGAAATAGCGCAAGCGCAATGGCTTGTTTTTAATAAGTATGATTTAAGCAACCCTCATGAAATCCAAGCAAAGGTTTTGGAAAAATTCTCATACCCTGTTTTTGTTAAGCCGTCATCTGTCGGTTCATCAATCGGCGCTCAAAAGGTAGACGCATCGGATTCTTTGATAAGCGCAATAAAAGAGGCCCTTTGCCATGATGCCAAAGTTTTGGTTGAGCAATATGTAAAGGGGCGTGAAATAGAATGTGCGGTTATGGGCAATGACGCGCCGCAAACCGCACAGCTTAGCGAAATAGTTACAACTAAAGCTTTTTACGATTATGAGGCAAAATATTCCGAAGGGTTTTCGTATAACGACATTCCCGCCGCGCTTTCAAAAGAAAAAACGCAGGAGATTTGCTCTATTGCCAAAAAAGCGTATTTGGCGGCAGGGTGCAAGGGGTTTGCACGGGTTGATTTTTTTGTGGAAAACGGCTCTGAAAGGGTGTTGTTAAACGAAATAAACACAATTCCGGGGTTTACCGATAAAAGCGCATTCCCTTTGATGTGGCAAAAAAGCGGTGTTTGCTTTTCGGCGCTATTGGATAAAATAATAGCGCATGCCATGGAAGGCTAAGCTTAAAATAAATTGTATGCGCAAACAGGGTGCGCATCGGAAACGGAGTTTTAGTATGGATAACCGCCCTATCGGCGTGTTTGACAGCGGGCTGGGCGGGCTTACCGTCGTAAAAGAATTGGCAGCCGCACTTCCAAACGAAAGCATAGTATATTTCGGTGACACGGCAAGGGTGCCATACGGCACGCGAAGCCGCGAAACTATAATAAAATATGCCTTGCAGGATGCACGCTTTTTAATTTCACAAAACATTAAAGCAATCGTTGTGGCATGCGGCACGGTAAGCTCGATTGCGCTTTTTCCTTTGCAAAACGCATATAAAATACCCATTATCGGTGTGGTTGACGCCACGGCAACAGCCGCTGCCGCTGTAACGGTCAACAAAAAAGTGGGCATTTTGGGAACGACAGGAACAATTAAAAGCGGCTCGTTCGAGAAGATGCTTTACCGCATTGATAATAAAATCAAAGCGGTGCCAAAGGCATGTCCGATGTTTGTGCCGCTTGTTGAAAACGGCTTTGCCCAAAGCGACGCCGCGCATTTTATCGCCAATGAATACTTAGCCGATTTAAAGCAAGAAGGTGTTGACACCATTATCCTGGGTTGCACACATTATCCTTTGCTAAAGGGCTTAATATCTGATATAATGGGTGAAGGGGTAAGGCTTGTGGATTCTGCCGAGCCCACCGCAAAATACATAGCCGAACTTTTGGCGGAGCGTGATATTTTATCGAACCAAGGCGCAAAATACAGCTATTATGTAAGCGATGCGGCAGGCGACTTTGCCAAGTTTGCACGATTGTTTTTGGGTGTTAAAATACCGGTGGATAATGTATCCGAAATAGACATCGAAATGTATTAACACTAAACATTTGCGGCACAAATTCAAAACCAAATAATGCTAAGCGGAGGAAAAGGATGAAAAAAGACATTATTATATCTTTAAAAGGCAGTCAAAATGATGGTGAGGATAAAGACGAGATAGAACTGGTTACCGAGGGCTTGTATTACAGCGAAGGGACAAGCCATTTTGTTACATATAACGAAACAGAGGTAACGGGTATGGAAGGAACCACCACTACCGTTAAAATTGAAAATAATAAGGTTACAATGCTGCGCAGCGGGCAAAATAACAGTCAGTTGGTGTTTGAAAAGGGGCAACGGCATATTTGCAGTTATGAAACGCCGTTCGGCGCATTTGCCATCGGCATTACATCAAACATATTAGATATTGACCTGACGGAATCGGGCGGCGTTATTTCGGCTGAATATCAAGTTGAAATAAATAATAACACCTCCGGCATAAACAGTTTTCATTTACAGTTTAAAGGGTGTTGAGAAAAACGCTAAAATTTTGCTGTTGAAAGGGTTGCAACATGACAAATATTAAACAAAAGATAAGAGAACAAATAACTTGCGCGGTTACCGCCGCAATAAAAAAAGCGGGGTACGACGCTGTTTCGTTTACCGTTGAAACACCGCGGGAGCGCACAAACGGCGATTTTTCGGCAAATGCGGCAATGGCGCTTGCAAAAATTGCAAAAAAGCCGCCCTTTCTTTTGGCAGACGAGCTGAAAGAGCATATATCCGTTGACGAAAGATATATAGAACGGGTAGAGGTTGCTCGCCCGGGCTTTATTAACTTTTATTTAAACAATGAATGGCTGTATGAAGTTTTATTGCTGACGGAAAAATTAAACGACAGCTATGGGAAATCAAATATCGGCGAGGGCGCTCGGGTGATGGTTGAGTTTGTGAGCGCAAACCCAACCGGGCTTATGCATATGGGCAACGCCAGGGGCGGCGCGTTGGGTGATTCCATCGCAAGAATTTTAGCCTTTTCCGGCTTTGAGGTAACAAAAGAATTTTATCTTAATGATTCGGGCAACCAAATAGAAAAGTTTGCCCTTTCGCTTGAGGCGCGCTATTTGCAACTGTGCGGAATTGACGCGCCGTTTGACGAGGAGTGGTATCAAGGGGACGACATCAAAGACCGTGCGGCTGAATTTTTAAAACTGCATGGCGATAAATATTCTGGCATGCCTGCTGAGAAGCGGCGTGAGGCTTTGGTGAAGTTCGGGCTTGAAAAAAACATAAATATAATGAAAAAAACGCTCTCGGATTATCGGATAGACTATGATGTTTGGTTTAGGGAAAGCGCGCTTTATGAAAGCGGCGAGGTTGAAGAAACATTAAAGCTGCTGCAAGAAAAAGGCTACGCATACCAAAAGGAAGGCGCGTTGTGGTTTAAGTCGTCCGACGACGATGAAAAAGACGAGGTTTTGGTAAGGGCAAACGGCGTTCCGACATATTTTGCGGCGGATATAGCCTATCACAGAAATAAATTTGAAAACAGGGGCTATGACAAGGTTATCGATGTTTGGGGGGCGGACCATCATGGGCATGTCGCAAGAATGAAGTATGCCATGGAGGCGCTTGGCATAAATCCAAACAAGCTTGAGGTTGTGCTGATGCAGCTTGTGCGGCTTATGCGGGGCGGAGAGGCTGCGCGAATGTCAAAGCGGAGCGGAAAGGCGATCACCCTTGATGTTTTGCTTGACGAAATTGGGATAGATGCCGCGCGGTTTTTCTTTAACATGAGAAACGCCGGCAGTCATTTTGATTTTGACCTTGAACTTGCGGTACAGCAAAGCAACAGCAACCCTGTTTTTTATGTGCAGTACGCTCACGCAAGAATTTGCAGCATAATCCGTTTGTTGGCGGAGGACGAAATTCTTGTGCCGCCGTACAGCGGCATTGATGCCGCGCTGTTAAAGGATGATGCGGAGTTTAATTTACTTCGCAAAATAAGCGAGCTGCCGGACGAAGTTTCGGCGGCGGCGCAAACGCTTGAACCGTCGCGCCTTACACGGTATGCCACCGAGCTTGCAACGGAGTTTCATTCTTTTTACAATGCGTGCCGCGTTAATGTTGAAAGCAGAAAACTATGCGATGCGCGCTTGAAATTGATTGACGCAACGCGAATAACCCTTGCAAATGTTTTAAAATTGATTGCGGTGGATGCGCCGGAAAAAATGTGACCGGAGGGAATATGCACATAAAAAGACTAACGCTGATATTACTTGTTATTTTTATTTTTGGAAATCACACCTCATTTGCCGCAACCCTTGAAGAAGCGGTAAGTGTCGTTTCGCAAAAACTTTTTATAGAAACAAAGGTTGATAAAAACATACTTCGCCTATACAGCGATTGGGGGTTTATCGATTCAAAGTACATTGATGTGTTTGCAGGCGCCCTCCATAGCGGGCTTTTGAGCCCGAAGGGAAAGCTTTTAAAGCCGAAGGGCGGGGATTTTAGCGCTTTACTGCAAGGCTTGATACGGTTTTCCATCATATCCCCTACTTTTGAGATTGAGGGTTTTTACGGTTCGGAGCAACGGCAATTTACGCCCGATACCGTTTTTATTGTTGACGATGAAATTCAAAGCGAGCTTGAACCGGAAGAATCCGCTTATTATTATGCGTTGGTAAACAAAGGGGGCAGAACATATGTGGTATGGAAAACGAAACATCAAAATGCGCTTTGGCTTTACAGCGGCAACCTTTACCTAAAAGAGGGGGATAATTACATATTGCAAAACCTTCAAAAAAAGAACTTTGGCTCGTGGCAAAGCGTGTCGGAAAATGATTACGAAAGCGTTGTTATGGCGCCGAATGTGCAGCCTTTGTATAATAATTCGGTTATAGACGGCGATATCAACCTTTTGCACCTTGACAAGCAAGTGTTTATATTGGGTCAGCCATATGATGAAAAAATAAAAGCGTATCATTTTGAAGTAAAATAACATATTTATGGGGTATGCCCCCTTAAGATTGGGAAGTGAAAACAAATGAAAAAGAAAATAGCCGCACTTTTAATAGTTTTAACACTATTTTCAACTGCTGTATTTGCGGAGTTTGCGCCGCAAATAGATGTTCAAGACGGCGAGGCGATGTATGAGTTTTATAATATATTACTTCGCATGACGGAGCGAAACCATCGCTTTGGCGCAACAAGGCAGCAGATGCTTGAATCTGCCGTTGCGGAAGTTTTAAAAGAGCACCCTGAACTTTTTGACGAATTTGCAAAAGGTGCATATTCCGCCTTGGATGAAAATTCAAGGTATTTAAACCTTGAGGAGTTTAACGGCGCAGCCGAAACGATTAGCGGCGAATTTGAGGGAATCGGCATAAATGTGTCGGAATATAACGGCATAACAATGGTGGGCGCGCCTATAATCGGCTCTCCCGCATATCTTGCAGGCATAATGGCGGGCGATGTTATAGTCAGCGTTGACGGCACGGATATATACGGCTTTGTGCTTGACCAAACGGTAAAGCTCATAAGAGGCGCCGTCGGAACATATGTTAAGCTGGGGATTGAGCGTAACAATACATTTTTAGAGATTGAAGTAAAAAGAGATGTAATAAAAATAAATCCGGTAACATATAAAGTTTTAGACGATATAAATGCTGCATATGTAAGCATTTCCACATTCAACGCCAACACCGGCATTTGCTTGGAGGAGGTTTTGCAGGAAATTCACAGCCTTAATATTGACAAGGTAATACTTGATTTGCGATACAACCTTGGCGGGCTTCTTAACGAGGCGGTGTATGTTGCAAGCTATTTCGTGCCCGATAACACCCTTGTTGTTACGGAAGATTATAAGGACGAAAAAAAGGCGCTTTCTCATTATTCCATGCCGACCGGCATGAAGTTTAATGCGGTTGTTCTTGTAAACGAATACAGCGCCTCGGCATCCGAAATAGTTGCCGCGGCGATTAAGGAAAATAACACAGGCGTTCTTGTCGGAACAACAACTTTTGGCAAAGGCACGGTGCAGCAAAGCATATATTTAAAAAACGGCGGCGCGCTTTGGCTTACGGTGGCAAAATATTTAACCCCCAATGGCTCATACATACATGAAGTCGGAATAGAGCCGGATTATTATGTCGAAAATAAAAAGGTTGTGCTTGATACATCGGAATTTCAGCCGATACAAGGGGCAAGGGCGCTGAAACAAGGCGACAGCGGCAACGATGTGCTTGCGATAGAGCAACGGCTTTCGGCCATGGGATACCCTATTGAAAATGCGGATGAATTTTACGATATCCACACCGAAATTGCAGTAACTGCTTTTCAAAGCGGCAATGGGCTTTTCCCGTACGGCGTGGCGGACATAACAACCCAAATTAAAATAATGGATGTGGCGTTTGAGGCGGAAGTTATGCAAGATAACCAGCTTGAAAAAGCAAAAGAGGTTATCGACGGTAATTTTTAATTTTACATTCAAAATTATTTGACACGCAACATTGAAAATGATAAAATAAATATCATATTATTTTGGTCAATTAAAACTAAAAAACTGTTAAAGGACGGGAGGTTTGAAATATCGTGAAAAAATACGATGTTGCAATAATAGGGGCAACCGGAATGGTGGGTCAGCGCTTTATAACTTTGATGAAAGACCATGAGTGGTTTAATATAAAGGTTTTGGCGGCAAGCGGTCGTTCCGCAAACAAGAAGTATAGCGAAGCTGTGCGGGGGAGATGGTCAATGGCAGAGTCCATACCGCAAACGGTTGAAAATCTTGTCCTTTATGATGCAACGGCAGACGCAAAAAAAATTGCATCCGAGGTGGATTTTGCATTTTGCGCCGTTGATATGAATAAAGATGAGTTAAGGGCTTTAGAGGAGCGTTATGCAAAACTGGAATGCCCTGTGGTTTCAAACAACAGCGCGCACAGGGGAACGCCGGACGTTCCCATGATTATACCGGAAATAAACCCCGAGCATGCGAAGGTTATTGATTTTCAGCGCAAGCGGCTTGGAACAAAACGAGGGTTCATTTCGGTTAAATCGAATTGCAGCCTTCAAAGCTATGTGCCGGCTCTTTTCCCGCTGAACAAGTTTGAACCGCGCGATGTGTTGTGCTGTACCTATCAAGCCATATCCGGTGCGGGCAAAACTTTTGAAACATGGCCGGAAATGCTGGATAATGTAATTCCGTTTATAGGCGGAGAAGAAGAAAAATCCGAAAATGAGCCGCTAAAAATTTGGGGAAAGGTTGAAAAAGGCGGCATAATCAGCGCGAAAACGCCGCGTTTTACAACACAATGCATAAGGGTTCCCGTTTCGGACGGTCACCTTGCCGCTGTGTTTGCAAGCTTTAATATAAAGCCTGAAATTGACGAGGTAATTCATATTTGGAAAAACTTTAGCGGGCGACCGCAACAGCTTGGGCTTCCTTCCGCTCCAAAGCAGTTTTTAAATTATTTTGATGATGACGGCTTTCCGCAAACAAAAATGCACAGGGAACTTGAAAACGGCATGGCAATCAGCCTTGGCAGGTTGCGCCCCGACAGTCAATATGACATAAAGTTTGTTGGGCTTTCACATAATACAATAAGGGGCGCGGCAGGCGGTGCGGTGTTAATGGCAGAGCTTTTGTGCGCAGAAGGTTATATTTAATTAGGAGGTTTTTTTATGAGCAGTAATAAAAAAACACCGGTTTTTACCGGCTCGGGGGTTGCAATTGTTACTCCCTTTACAAATGACGGGGTTGATTTTGATAAGTTGGGGGAACTTATTGATTTTCAGATACAAAACAAAACGGATGCGATTGTTGTTTGCGGCACAACCGGTGAAGCCTCTACAATGAATGACAAAGAGCATCTGTCGTGCATTGAATATGCCGTTAAAAAGGTGGATAAAAGGGTGCCGGTCATTGCCGGAACAGGCAGTAATGATACAAACCACGGCATTGAGCTTAGCAAGGAGGCGGAGCGGCTGGGCGCCGACTCATTGCTGCTTGTTACGCCATATTATAATAAGGCGACGCAAGACGGGTTGGTAAAGCACTATACCATGCATGCCGATAAGGTTGATTTGCCCATTATCATGTATAACGTGCCCCCGCGCACAGGTCTTAGCATGAGCGTTGATACTGTGTTCAAGCTTTCACAACACCCCAATATAAACGCTATGAAAGAGGCAAGCGGTTCCATTTCGTATGTGGCGTGCCTTGCGCAAAAATGCGGCGAAGGTTTAAATATATATTCCGGCAATGACGATATGATTGTTCCTATTATGTCGCTTGGCGGTATTGGCGTTATTTCGGTTGTGGCAAATATATTGCCCGAGGATACGCACAATATAGTTTGCAAATATTTAACCGGCGATGTTGAGGGAAGCAGAGCCTTACAGCTTAAAATGCTTGATGTTGTAAACGCATTGTTTTGCGAGGTTAACCCCATTCCGGTAAAAACAGCGCTGAACCTTATGGGCTTTGATGCCGGTATTTTAAGGCTGCCCCTTTGCGACATGGGAGAGAAAAACCTTGAAACCTTAAAATGCGCATTAAAAGACTATCGCTTGTTAAAATAAAGAAAGTAGGATACCGATGATAAATGTAATACTAAGCGGGTGCAACGGAAAAATGGGTGGCGTTGTGTCTGAAACAATAAAACATTCGGACGGCATCAACATTGTTTGCGGGGTTGACATAAACCCAACATCGAAATCCGATTACCCTGTGTTTTCTTTACCGGAAGAATTTAAAGGGGAAGCCGATGTAATAATTGATTTTTCACATCCTTCAACCCTTACCGGGCTGCTTGACTATTCATTACGCCGAAAAATGCCCATAGTTGTTGCCACCACAGGGCTTGCGGCAGACCAAATAAGCCAAATTAAAACGGCGTCCAAAAGCGTTCCGGTGTTTTTTTCGGCAAATATGTCGCTTGGCGTTAATTTGTTGGTTGACCTTGTTATGCGGGCGGCAAAGTTTTTGGAGGATTCTTTCGATATAGAGATAATTGAAAAGCATCACAATCAAAAAATTGATGCGCCGAGCGGCACAGCGCTTGCTATTGCTGATGCGATAACAGAGGCGGTATCAAAACCGTGCGAGTATGTATATGACCGGCATTCGGTAAGAAAAAAACGCAAACGGTCAGAAATTGGCATTCATGCAATACGGGGCGGAACAATAGTTGGGGAACACTCGGTTATATTTGCAGGAATGGACGAAATTATTGAAATTAAGCATCAAGCCGCATCGAAAGAAATTTTTGCGGTAGGGGCGGTTCGCGCGGCTCGGTTTATTATCGGAAAACCGCCCGCATTATATGATATGAGGGATATTGTTAATTCGGAGCGTTCGTAAAAAGCAGCTTTAACTGCAGGCATGGCGGCTATATGCCGCAAATGGAGGTTTTTTGTTATGTATGATTTTAAACTTAGCAATGTGGATGATGTTGTTCTTGTTACAATTGAAAATGTGCCGAATTCCACCTTTGTTTTGGCGGATATTTTTGAAAAAATAGCCGATTCGCATATAAATGTGGATATGATAAGCCAAACCGCTCCATATAAAGATACAACCGATTTATCCTTCACGATAGACGCTGTTGACCTTACCAAAACCTTTTCCGTTGTGGGGGAAATTAAAAAGCAGTACCCAAAGGTGACAACTGAAATCAGCCCGGGAAACTGCAAATTTATGATTTACAGCGAGCTGTTAAAATCGCAGTACGGGATTGCCGCAAGGCTTTTTAAGGCGTTATCGGACAACGGCTTTCAAATTAAGCTTATTACCACATCCGACATGGAAATTTCAATATTGCTTGATAAAAGCGAATTTGAAAAAATAGGCGCTGTTTTAAAGCAAGAGTTTTTATATTGATTTGCGTTTAGATGGGCTTTTATATTCTTATAAATTTCCATCTTCCTTTTTGAACCCTAAAGTGGTACATAACCGAGCGGAAGATAAAGTCGGACAACAAGCCGGACGCAACCGCTATGTAACCGTTGCCTGTGATTTTGCCTATAAACCAAAACAAAAACAGCCTGCCCACCCATAGACCTATTATGCTTGTCGCCGCAACATATCTCATATCGCCTCCGCCTCGAAGAACGGCTGCCATTACGATAAAATACGAAACAGGCAATAGTGAGATTGCAAACACTCTGGCAAAATATTTGCCCGATTCTAAAATTATTGCATCGGATGCGTAAATCTTCACTATCAAAGGGGCAAATCCAAACAAGGCTGTGCCCAAAACCAAAAACCCGATTATCGTTATTGCTTTTGATGTTTTAACAATTTCCGTTGCTTTTTCAAAGTCTCTTTTTCCCAATGCATGGGATATCATAACTGTTACCGCAACGCTCAATCCGTTAAAAGGGGCGTTTGTAATTCCGTTAATGTTGGCGCCTATCTGATACCCGCCTTGAAGAACCGTTCCGAAGGATATCAGCATTGTTTGCAGCACAACGAACCCGCCTTGAAAAATAAGCTGCTCCAACATTGAGGGCACGCCTATCTTTAATATTTTTGCCGCTATTCTTTTTTGCGGAGCAAGCGCCGACCTTGAAATAAGAACATCTCTTTTTTTTATGTAGACATAAACCCCCGTGAACAGCGCGCTGATATATTTTGACGACATAACCGCTATGCCCGCCCCGGTCATTCCCATCGGCGGTATTTTAAAGGGAGCAAACCCTTGAATTAACATAACGCTTAACAATAAATTCAGCGCATTTAAAATTCCTGTGGAGTATAGCGGTGTTTTATTGTCGCCTATGCCCCTGACGCCTGCATTTATAACGGTCAATATTGCCGTTGCAGGCATGGCTGTCATGGAAAAAGCGAAGTAAGCATGTATATTCTTTAAAACATCATCATCCGCACCGCCGAAAAAAAAGAGTATTACATGATTTTTAAAAATTAATGTAAAGGAAAAGACAATAAGGCTTAACAGCACGGTGATTATTATGTTTTGCATGAAGGCTTTTTTCACATCTTCCGTTTTTCCGCTCCCCCACATTCTGGAGATGACAACCATTCCGCCCGCCGACAAGCCTATGTATATGCTTTGAAGCCAGTTGACAATGGTGTTGGTCATAGCTGCCGCCACAAATTGGTTGCTTCCCAAATGCCCTATGACAGCGATAGAAACAATGCCCACCAACACCACCAGTAATTGCTCGACAATACTTGGTGACGCAATTTTTAAAAGCTGTAATGTTCTTTTTTTATCCAAAGGATAACGCATAATTATTAACCTTCTTATTTATACACCGTCCGGAACTGTCCCAAAAAACTTATTTTCGCAAAGCCGGTCAATCCTTTTCATATCATCGGATGACAGCTCAAAATCAAAAATCATCGAATTTTCAATAATGCGCTCTTTATTGATTGATTTAGGAATTACAATAACATCGTTTTGAATATGCCATCGCAATACAACTTGCGCAGGCGTTTTTTTATATTTTGACGAAAGCTCCCTTAAAAGGGGTAAGTCAAGGTTCCCTTTCATAAGCGGGCTCCATGCCGTTAATTTTATGTTATTTTCGTTTGCAAAAGATAAAAGCCTTTTTTGCGTATAAAGCGGATGTAACTGCACTTGGTTAACTGCCGGCATCACACCGGTTTCCTCTGCAACCATTGTTATATGCTGCTCGTTAAAATTGCTAACCCCTATTGCTTTTACATGCCCTTCGTTATAAAGCTTAACAAGCGCCTTCCATGTTTGCCGATAAGTGGCGGCTATTGGCCAATGAACCAAATAAAGGTCAATGTATTCCAAAGAAAGCCTTTTCCTGCTTTCCTCGAAAGCGTTAAGCGTTCGCTCAAACCCTTGGTCGCTGTTCCAAACCTTGGTGGTTACAAAAATTTCATCACGCGAAATTCCGCTTTCTTTTATCGCCGTGCCAACGCCGTCTTCATTTTGATAAATAGCGGCGGTATCTATGCTGCGATACCCCGCCTCTATTGCCCATTTAACCGCGTTTATAACCTCGCTGCCGTCTTGAACCCTCCAAACGCCCAATCCAAGTGTCGGCATTTTAACCCCGTTATTCAAAACCGCATATTTAGTTTCCAAACCTACACCCCTCCAATTTGTATAATATATAAGCCCCCCATGCGCTTAACATGGAAGGCTTATAAGTTGAGCATTACATATCAATAAGTGTTGATAAACCCTTTTGTATATCTTCGTCCGGCAGAGAGTAATTTTCCATCTCGCCGCTATTAAAGCTTGCATAAGCTTCCAAATCGAAGTTTCCGTTGCCGGTAAGACCGAACAAGATTGTTTTTGCTTCCCCTCGTTCTTTACATTCAAGCGCAACGTCAATTGCGGTTTTGATGGCATGCGCCGATTCGGGCGCGGGCAATATTGCCTCGTGTTTCGCAAACAGCACAGCCGCCTCAAAAACTTCTTTTTGCCCGACAGCCCTTGCCTCGTCCAAATGCCCGTCATGATACAGCTTGCTCAAAATGGGAGACATTCCATGATACCGCAGCCCGCCCGCATGAATGCTTGTTGGGATAAAGCCGCTGCCAAGCGTATACATCTTTGCAAGGGGGGTTATATGCCCCACATCGCAGAAATCATAAGCATATTTACCTCTGGTGAAGGACGGGCACGCCGCGGGTTCAACCGCAATAAAGTGCGGGTTTGCCTTTTGCGTGAGCTTATCTTGCATAAATGACGACATAAGCCCGCCAAGGTTTGAGCCGCCGCCTGCGCATCCGATAACATAATCGGGATATTCGTCAACCATTTCAAGTTGTATTTTGGATTCAATACCTATTATCGATTGATGCAACATAACCTGATTTAACACCGAGCCAAGGCTGTACCGCGTGTTGGGAGTTTTAAGCGCCATTTCAATCGCCTCGCTTATTGCCGTTCCCAAACTGCCGGTGTTGTGTGGGTCTTTCTCCAAAATCGCCCTGCCAACATCGGTGGTGTTGCTTGGGCTTGGGAATACATCTGCGCCGTAAGTTTTCATAACTTCTTTTCGATACGGCTTTTGGTCATAGCTGACACGAACCATATACACCCTCAGCGGCATATCAAAATATGCGCACGCCATCGCCAAAGCAGTGCCCCATTGACCGGCGCCCGTTTCGGTTGTAATGCGTTCAATTCCCTGCTTTTTGTTGTAATAAACCTGTGCAACGGCAGAATTTAGCTTATGGCTGCCTGAAGTGTTGCTGCCTTCGTATTTATAATAAATACGCGCCGGCGTATCCAGCAGCCTTTCCAAGTTATAAGCCCTTATTACAGGCGAAGGTCTGTAAAGCTTGTAATATTCAAGCACCTCATCCGGAATATCAACATAACGCTGGAGCGTTGCTTCTTGCCGACAAAGTTCTTCGGCAAAAATAGGCGTTAAATCGTCCGCCGTAACCGGCTTCATTGTGGCAGGATTGATGTATGGGTCGTGCTGCTCGGGCATATCCGCCCTAACATTGTACCATTGCTTAGGCATTTTATCCTCGCTAAGCAAAATCCTGTTTGGAACTTTTTTTGACATAAAAAACCCTCCGTTAAATATAATTAGCAGAGGCTCAGATTGTTATTTTTTATAATGTTTCTCGTCTATACTTACTCATCTCACCTACACTCTGCTATTTTTATAATACCACACTTTCCGCTTGCAGTCAATATGTTTTTTTAAAAACCCCCGCCCAAAGCGCTAAAGGCTTATTAAATCTTTAATATTTTCAAACCGCTTTTTTGAAATGCCTTTAACATTCATAATGTCTTCCTTACTGGTAAAGCATCCCTTCTCGTTTCGGTGCGATATTATATTGCCTGCATAAACTTCCCCTATACCCGGAAGGGTCGTAAGCTCGCGCAAGGTCGCGGTGTTTATATTAACCTTTTTGATTTCGGCATCATTTAATGGTACAGAAAGGGGAATAGCGCCTTTTTGAGGAATGAAAATTTCTTCCTCGTCCGACAGTATTTTTGCAAGGTTAACGGTATCGGCTTCCGCATTTTTTGTAAAGCCTCCGGCAGCATCTATCGCATTGCAAACCCTGCTTTCCAAGTCAAGCGGATAAAGACCGGGCGATTTCACCTCGCCTTTAACATGAACATAAATCTTTTTTTGCTTGGCTTTTTGTTCCGAAGGCTGTTCCGTGGCATGGATATAATCGGATGCAAGGTTTTGCATTTTAATGGTTTTTACGCGGCTGCCAACGGAAAAAAGCATTATTACAAGCACACCAACAAGCACCATTGCTATTGATGAAGTTGATTTCAGCTCCATTATATCAAAAAAACGGTCAAATGTTTTTTTAATAAACTTCTTCACATTATCAGCCCCCAAAGCCTTAATATGTTAATTCAGTTTAATTATGCCTGTCGATAATTGTAGAATTTTGTAATAGTTTATCACATTTTCCACAATATTTCAATCCTTTTTTGGCAATAATTAATTACTATACAAACAATAAGTTTATTTTGCTAAACTTGTTGAAATTATAAACGATACATGCTATAATAAGTTATATATGTGAATTAACTTAATTGGTGTATGTAAAAAATCACCGAAAGGAGAGATGGCAAGTGTTTAGAAAAATTAAAAAAGCAGTTTCATTGCTTGCTGCAATATGTATGCTGTTTTCATTAGTTGCAGTTGCTGCTGAACCCCAACAAGCATCTATTATGGCGTCCTCGGCTACTGTAAGTCAGGGGGGCAATGTTACCATTGATGTTAGCGTTAAAGACATTCCGGATGATTGTGAAGGTGTTGCTTTCGGGATTAGCTTTGACGAAAATAGCTTGTCGTTGGCGCAAAATGGGATAGTCGCCAGCGATGAAATGGAATTTACCGGTTCGTATATTGACCCGGGTTCTATCGGTTTTGCGGGGCTGTTTGCCAATATAGAAGCAATAAATGTTGGCGCTTGGGTTAAAGTTGCATCAATAACATTTGCAGTAAAATCAAGCGCGCAGGTGGGCGACACCTATTTGGAATTTATAAATGCGCAATATAGTGATATAGATTTTGACGATTTAACCGATGGCAAAATTACTGTAACAAAAAGAAGCGGCAAGTTCACACCATCAACGGGCGGCTTAGCGTATTATGACCGTCAACCGGACGATAAAGAACCTGACGATAAAGAACCGGATGAAAAAGAGCCGGATGAAAAAGAGCCGGATGAAAAAGAGCCGGATAAGCCATCCACACCAAGCGTTGATGATTTTTCTGATTTGGGCGGGTTTGATTGGGCAAAAAGTTCAATTGACAATCTGGTTAAAAAAGGCGTAATCTCGGGAACATCAAAAAGTACATATGAGCCGAGCAGGTCTATAACACGCGCTGAATTTACAAAGCTTATTGTTTCGGTGTTTGGGTTTGCAACGGATAGTCATGAGGTTTTATTTAATGATGTGTCTGCCGAGGATTGGCATTTTGAGTTTGTTACTGCGGCTGCAAACGCAGGCGTTGTTACAGGCTACCCCGAAGGCGGTTTTCAGCCGGGGCTTTCAATAACACGACAAGAAATGGCGGTAATGGTTCTTCGGTCTTTTAAAGCTATTGGGGTTGAGTTGGTGCAGGAAGGCGCAAAAACTTATGCTGATGATAACGAGATTGCCGATTGGGCAAAAGAAGCAATCAGCACTTTGTCCTCAATAGGCATCTTAAACGGCAGGGGAGAAAATATCTTTGCTCCTACCGATAACCTAACGCGTGCCGAGGCTGCCGTTATGACTAACTCATTGTTAATGTTGCTATCTGCCAACTAAGCTAAAATTGTAAATTTTTTAATCGACACCCGTATATTACGGGTGTCGATTTTTTTAAAAATATCAGCTTATGGCATACATCAGCCTAACGCTTTATGTTGACAGCGCGTTATTTTTGGTGTGTGCATGGCAAATGGCTATGGCAAGCGCATCCGCGGTATCATCCGGTTTTGGAATTTCATTAAGCGACAAAATGGCTTTAACCATGTATTGCACCTGGGCTTTATCTGCCCTGCCATACCCGACTACCGCCTGTTTTACCTGCAGCGGAGTGTATTCATAAGCCGGTATATTTTTATTAGCTGCCGATAATATAAGCACCCCCCGCGCCTGACCCACATTCACCGCCGTTTTTACATTTGTATTAAAAAAAAGCTCCTCAATTGCAATTTCGGTAGGCTTATACTTTTCTATTATGTATGACATATCGTCATAAATAGCTTTCAGCCTTAAGGTTGTATCTGTGTTTGCGGGCGTTAAAACCGCCCCGTATTCTATCGTTTTAAACTTGTTGTTGTTATATTCGACTATTCCGAAGCCCACCGTTGCAAGCCCGGGGTCTATGCCCAATATACGCATTTTTTATATCACCCCCATAACAGCATTTTAACATATTTGTTTGCTTTTGAAAAGATAATATGCTAAAATAAACAAAAGAGTATATACGCTATTTTGGGGGGTATCATGCTAATTGGAAGAAAGAATTATAACCGCAAAAAACCTGTGCGAGGATAATGAATATGAAATATCCCTGCGACCGCGCACAATGGACGAATATGTTGGGCAACAAAGCGTCAAAAATAACCTCAAAATCACTATCGAAGCAACATTGCAGCGGCGTGAGGCGCTCGACCATGTGCTTTTATACGGACCCCCGGGGCTTGGCAAAACCACATTGGCGGGAATTATAGCCAACGAATTGGGGGTTGGCATAAAAATAACAAGCGGCCCTGCAATAGAAAAACAGGGAGACCTTGCCGCCCTTTTGACTAACTTGTCGGAGCATGATGTTTTATTTATCGACGAAATACATCGCCTTAGCCGCTGTGTTGAAGAAGTGTTATATCCTGCAATGGAGGACTATGCGCTTGATATAATGGTGGGGCAAGGACCTTCCGCGCGGTCTATACGGCTTGACCTGCCAAAGTTTACATTGATTGGCGCTACAACTCGTTCGGGGCAGCTTTCTTCTCCGCTTCGTGATAGATTCGGCGTTATTTCAAGGCTTGAGCTATATACCGCGGATGAGCTTGCTAAAATTGTCGGAAGGTCTGCCGGGATATTGCAAGTTCCGATAGATGAGGAAGGAAAATACGAAATTGCTTTGCGTTCAAGGGGCACGCCGCGAATTGCGAACCGTCTTTTGCGTCGGGTTCGTGATTATACACAGGTCAGGGCAGACGGCAAAATAACAAAGAAAATTGCCGATAAAGCGCTTTCAATGTTTGAGGTGGATAAAATCGGTCTTGATAAGGTTGATAAAGATGTTATGCTTGCGATTATAAACGATTTTGGCGGCGGACCGGTCGGGTTGGACACGCTTGCCGCCATGGTGGGAGAAGATTCGCTAACAATAGAAGATGTTTATGAGCCATACCTTATGCAGCTTGGGTTTCTAAATCGCACCCCTCGGGGCAGAGTTGCGGCAAAACCGGCGTACGATTATTTTGGAATAGAAAAAAACTGCTGATAAAACGCCTGTTGTGGATGCCAACACTAACTTTTAATTTGAAAGCGGCAAAAAAGCCAAAAGAGAAAGGGACGGCATTTTTGAATGCAGATGGGCTGCTAAGGCTAAATTCGTAATAAGGTTGTATTTTTTTATTTTTATATAACTAATGTAGAGTGATATGTTTCTAAAAAGGATGTGGTGTTTATGCTTAAAAGAACAACTTGCTTATTAATTATTGCCATAATACTAATGCTTGTTGGCGTTTCCGTTTTGGCAAACGATGCAAGACCTCGTGTGACGGGAAGTGCCTCGGATCCGATTTCAGGCTATTATGTTGTTTATGAGCATAAAGGGGCTACATACCGAAGCGATGAAATGGGACCTGCCTTTAACCGCAATATGTGGCGTTTGTTGGACGATGCAGACCGCCAAAAGGTTATATCGGGGTTGGGCTATCGAAGCGAGAGGATAACCCAGTTCGGTACTGACGGCGATACTATGATTATGGAGTGGTATGCCCAGTCTAATGAGTGGTCGCAAGCGAAGCGGTATTGGGAGAGCAAACTATCCGGCAAGTATTTTCCGGCTTTGGAGAGCTTTTACAGCAGCAGCTTGGCGGCGCATTTTGAGTGTTATAATCAAAACCCAAGATATTCTCCCGGCAAGGATAGGGCTTTGTATGATGAATTTTATGAGGTTAAGGCAACCATGAACGATTATTGGAATATAGGAACAACGGCATACGGCGTTTTGGGCAGGTTGAAGGGAAAGCAGATAACGGTGGCGGTGAACTTCGGCTCGAAAGAAATTATAAAAATGCTGTCGGATACATATATGATGCCTGCTGTGACCCGCGGTGCAAAGCCTCTTAGCGACGCGCTCGGTCAGGCTTTCGGCATAGCAGCCGATCAAGGTATGGGTATGATGTCGGCTCCTCCGTCGCCCGGCGACCAAATTGCTGCCATAGAAAGTTTGATTGAGCAATGCAAAGCCACAGCCGAAACTGTTATGGTGGAAAAACTGCCTGCCTTGGAGGCGAATCTGGCTAATTTGTTAAATCAAATGGAGCAGGATGCGATGCAGTTGGGAAATGAGCGGCTGCAACAACAGCAGCAGGAGGAGCAGGCACACGGACAGCAGCAAACAGAAGTTAATAATGCGGTTACTGCCGCATATGCAACTGCAAGCGCCGCTATGGAACAGCAGGTTTCCCTAAGCGCCCTTATAAATCAGTATGTGCCGAAAAAGGGGGATGCGGGGGTTAGTGCAAGTGACTATATTTCGTACCGCAATTGGGCAACGGGGCAAATTACGGCTTTGATGGCGCAAATTCGCACGGAACTTGCGGTGCTTGAGCCGGAGTATCAAACGCTTCGCAGTGAATATGAGGGGTATGAGCAGGGCATTTTGGACAAAGCAGGGCTGGAAAGTCTGCCTGCCAGCGGTTCCTCATTCCTTGATACGCACCAACTTATTTATGGAGTTTATAGCAAAAAAGACCGATTTTACCACGAGGTGAATGGTATACCCTTTGGTTATTATCGTATGATGATTGAAAGCACCGCCGAAAACGCTTTGCAGGATTTTGCCACCGACCTGTTCACCCATTACGGCTATGCCGAGGGTATTCCGTATTATGCCCTTGTGCGCAGCAAATTTTTTGATGATGACAGAGCTGATTACACCGATTTGATTAATGAATATGGGGATTATGTTGACACCATTCAATCTGTTTTGGATAATGAAAGCGATTTTTTTGCCGCATTATCCGATTTAAAGGGCAGGATTGATACTCTTAGAGGCAGGATAACTGCTTTGGAGAGGCTTTACAACGAGCGCACAAATCCTTATAATTATAACTGGTACACAGATGTTGACTATCCCGCGCCTATGGCGGAGTTTTTCGCACCGCTCTATCCCCTTGCATACCCTGCAACGGACATTGCGGCGTTTATCCAAGGATGCCGAAGTAACTTTAATTTGTTTTATTTGACTGGGCAGTCTTGCTTGAAAAGGATTGAGGAATACAGCCAAAGTCTTGAAGACTTGGATTTAATAGAGGGCAGCTATTGCGATGCATTGGACGAATATATAAGCGCTATGACGACTTTGGCGGCCCAATACAGCACCATGACGGCTAATTATGAAAATGCCCTTTCCCAGGTTTATACCTCTATTAAAGGCATAAGAGAGGCGCAAAGCGAATATTTTCAGTCCGCCTCTTACACTTCATATTATTATGACGGCAATTATTATCATACATATAATATGCCTGCCAATCCGTCGGTAAAAATGAGCAAGATACAAAGCGATTTAGCAGGAGGCGCGCAAAGGGAAAGCATTATAGCTGCTCTTAAATCCTTAAAAACCCAAGAGGAGGCATATTTACGGCAGTTTGAAACGGCAAAGGCGCATCAAAACTACTATGCAAGCGAGTTAACCGGGCTTTCTACGGCGTTGCAGCTTGACAGTTTGGGGCATAGGGCAAGCCTTTCCTATATTCTTGGCGGCTCAAACCTTGAAAAACCTTTGGATGTTGTTTATCGTATGTTTCCCGAATACCCGGACAGGGATTTGGTTACATCTTATACGGTGGAGCAGGTAAACGGCAGCAATATGCACCATGCCATTGAAATGTTGGAGGGTAAGACCGAGAATTATTATAAGCTGCAAAATTACAGGGATAAAATAAGCGGCTCCCAGGGGAGTGCCTTAGAGGTAATGATGTTTGCAAACGGCGGTGTAAACGAAAATACGGTGAAAAGCGTATATCAATCTGCTCTTGCAATATATCAATACGGAAGGACATCAACAATCACCTATGCACAAAATCAGCTTGCCGCAGAGCATTTTGCCCTTTTAAACGAGCTTGAACAAACAGGCGTTGATTATTACACCGAACCGCCCCAATCACAGATACGCATTAGCGGAATAACGACTCAGACCGGGGAAGTCGCCGCAACAATCGAAAACGAAAGCGGCGACAAAATTGAAAATGCCTTTGTGATTTTGGGGGAATACGAACAAAACGGCGCTCTTTTAGGCACATCCATTCAAAAAGTAACAAAAATTGAGAACTTATATTCAGATACGAAAATATACCCTGCCAACAAGGAGGCAGAGCAATTTAAAATTATGCTGTGGAAGAACATGGGAAGTATATCCCCTATGACGGATGCTTTCGACAGCGCCCTTAATTATTAAAAAGGTGTTTAATGACGATAAATCTAAATCAATTTTGATGAAAGCGGTAAAAAGCGAAAGAAGGTTCAGGATAATCGCTATCCTTGTTGCATAAAACTTAGGCATCCGAATCATCGTCGCTGTTAATAAATATAGCTTCGGTATCCTGCTGCGTCAGCTTAAGTTTTTCTTTAAGCTCAATTAGCGCATCAACTGAATCCATCATTGATTCCGCGGATGCCATCATAGCTTTGGCGTTAGCCCACCATACTTGTAGTAGCTTCTAACACACCAACAGCAGTAGCTGTTCGCCCTGCTAAGTGATAATACATTGATTTAAAGTCTGCCATAGTAACCCTCCCTAAAAATGTTTTTGCCCTAAACTACTGGCAACTGAATGCTGGCAACTCCATGGTACGAATAACCATAAGGGGCATAGAATAAACACAGTAATCAAGCAGTTTGCAGCCCATAGGCAATGTTAATTTAGGAATACTAAGATGTAGTGGTAACCGTGGAAAAACTGCGGAAGACTTTTGACATTTTTTATGGTATAATGATAGTGGTGTTAAAAAGGCAAGAAAAATAATATTATGCTGCAAAAGCGCTTTCTTTCAAAGGAGGCGCTTTTGTAATGCAAAAAATAAGGGGGCATTTAAAATGTCGTGGAAAAATTACAATTTGCAACAGGGACTTGATTTATCAAAACAACTTGGGTTATTAAAAAGAAACTACGGTTTTGAAGGTGTAGGAACAGATAAAAAGGAGCCATATTACAATTGGCAAAAATATTACAAAGACAACATTGACAAGAATGCAAAAAATGGTATAATAAACTTAAAGGTGGAAGGCAAAGAGTACAATAAGGATGGGGCATATGATAATCAGAAAAGCCAAAGGGATAATCTACCTGATTGGGCAAAACCAGTTGCAAAAAGGTTTTTGCGGCAGTATGAAGAAGCATATGCTTTAAGTGAGTCGGACCCACCCAGCAGGGCTTTTTACGATGCAAGAATGAGAGATTTGAGGGACGCTGGCGAGCGTTTGAAGCGAGAAGTACAGGAAATTAGGAAAATGACAGCAGAGCATCCTGAAAACGGAAGAAAATACGGTAGTTACATTAATGCCTATTATAACACCGAAGGCAAGGAACGAGACAAATATGATGAACTGGCATTTTGGCTTAGTAGAGAGCATGCTAAATATTTAAACAACACGGAATATTTGTCTAAGTCAAGCTTACTTCCTAAAACTGAACAAAGCAATTATACCGAAGCAAAAGCTGGCTTGACCCAAAGTGAAAACATCAATAAGTATACTGCAATAAACATTGCGAACAATGCAAATAAGTTATCTTATAACCAAGTTGAATTTGGGAAGGGTTCGTATATTGCCAAGGAATTAGATACGATGGGCACTGAGTGGAGGAGCACTGCAAACACAGATGAGCAGGAAAGAATTCATAAAAAAGCAGAATTACTACGGGGTTTGGCGAGAACTTATTTTGATAATGGAAACAAAAATAACACCTCCGCCCATAAAAAGATTGTTAAAGGTTTTAAAAATATAATGAAATACAAAAGCCGAATTAAAGCAGTGGCAGACAATATCGGTATAGATGTAGGATTGTTGGCAACAGTTGTATTTAGGGAAACTGTTTCAACAGACTGGGGGGATATAAAAGACTTCCCTGCGGCTTATATTGGTCTCGATGAAGTTAGTGTGGGTCTATGCCAAATTCAACCTCAAACAGCAAGAGTGGCTTATGATAACTGGCTTACCTATTTAAGGGGAGAAAACACCAAATCCCAAAATAGCGGTTTAACTTATCAGCAAATGGTTAAGAATTTAAATGACCCGTATGAAAACATACGCTATGCGGCCATTATTATTTGGGATTACATCAATACATTTGGCATAACTGATACATCCGAAATTTTTAAAAAATATACAGGTCATCATATTACTGGTCAAAATGCATCAAATTATGTTCCGTATGCGAAAGCTTATTTTAACAAATTATAATAAACAAAAAAAGGGGGATTATCATAAGGAGAATATTGAAAAGAACTGTACTTATCGCATTATGCATAGTAATTATAAATGTTATAATAACAAACCGTTTAAACCATTCTCGGTTACAGGGTTTGGCTCGTCAACTTGCAAATTTCCCGGTTCCTGATGGGGTTAGCGTGCAAGAGCTGCAATCTGTATCAGGGTCTATAACAGGTCGCGGAGATGGCACAGACTATTTAACGGCTTTGTTAGTATACGCACCAACTTTATCAAGAGAGGAATTATTGGAGCATTATAATAGCAACCCATTTAAGCCGGTATTATCAACCAAAATTATTGATAACCTACTGTCCAATTACGGCGAAAAGGTGGCTAAAGCAAAGAATGATGCTGGAGTTTATCCTGTTTCTGTTTATGTTAATGATGTTACAGAGGGGGAACTTAAAATTATCCGAGATGACCCTCAAAATAATAAAACTTATGGCAGGAGATTAAATAAAACTTTAAGGTTTAAAGAGCTAAGATATGTTTACGATTATACCGATTATTATTTTGTTATCCTTTACGATGAGGGATATCCTGAACTTTTAAATTTTTCAATACTATTTTCCATTTGGCATAGTTGGTTTCGTTAGGCAAAATATATAACCGAAATAGGGCTGCTTATCTGCTAAAAAACCACCTCGGAAGTGTGTTGCAATCCACTTCCGAGGTGGTTTTTTAGTTTGCCCTAAACGGGCGATATCTTGACGGTAGCAATACCGAAAGGTGGGCAAAGGGTTTTTAATAAAACAAAATCGGAGCAAAGTAAGCTTTGCCCCAATTGCATTTAAGTGTTATAAAGAGTTGTTTTATTTATTCAGAGTTCCCCTTCGATTGCTCCTCGTCATCATTAATAAACATGGCTTCGGTGTCTTGCTGTGCCAATTTTAATTTTTCCGTGAGTGTAGCAAGCGCTTGGGTAGTGCCGACAAGCGCATCTGTGGCATACTCCAAAACTTCAACTGCCGTTGCCATTCGTCCCGCCAAGTGATAATACATTGACTTAAAATCTGCCATGGGAAACCCTCCTTGTTGCATAAAACTTAGATATCCGAATCATCATCGCTGTTAATAAATATAGCTTCGGTATCCTGCTGTGCCAATTTAAGTTTTTCTTTAAGCTCAATTAGCGCATCAACTGAATCCATCATTGATTCCGCGGATGCCATCATAGCTTTGGCGTTAGCCTCCATCATACTTGTAGTAGCTTCCAACACATCAACAGCAGTAGCTGTTCGCCCTGCCAAGTGATAATACATTGATTTAAAGTCTGCCATAAGAAAACCTCCTTGTTACACGAAATTAGGTATCCGAATCGCCATCATTGTCATCGATAAACATATCCTCCGTGGTTTGCTGCGCTTGCTTGAGCGTTTCGGTAATTGCTTCCAAAGCCTCTATGGCTCCTGCCACACGCCCCGCCAAGTGGTAGTACATGGATTTAAAGTCTGCCATAGTAACCCCCTAAACTTATTTTTGCCCTAAACTGCTGGCAACTGGCAACTCATAACTCAACTGGTTGCCGGAGAAGGATTTGAACCCTCACAAACAGAGTCAGAGTCTGTCGTGCTACCATTACACAATCCGGCAGTTGTATTATAAATAAGTTTGTAAAAATTATTATATATTAATTAAATTGATATGTCAACATTTTTATCGCTTGAACAGTTGGTTTCTCTTAAAATCAATTACTGCACCAGCCAAAAATATTAAAAGACATTTCCTGAATATAAAGTGATAAGTTGGGAAATATATTTAAAGGGTGTTGAATGGTCGATAATGCATATTTTTACACCGCTTTTCATTTAACTTTACAGTACGCAAATAATTATTTGGAGGTTGCAATATGAAAAAAATCACAGCAGTTTTTACGTCTCATGAGGATGCTGTTGAAGCGGCATACAGGGTAAAAGAAGCAGGGCTTAGAACGAGTGATATTTCAATTATCACAAATGAAGAAAACACCGAGCCGCAAAATGACCAAATATCACGGGGAACAGTTGGCGGCGGAGTGTTGGGCGGCGCAGCGGGGCTGCTGCTTGGGCTTGGCACAATTGCAGTACCCGGCTTAGGCGTCATTGCTGCTGCAGGACCTATCGCCGGGTTGTTGGGCGGCGCTGTGACCGGCGGAATAGTTGGCGCGCTTGTAGACCTTGGCATACCGCAAGAAAAAAGCGAGGAATATGAGCAAGACATTAAAGAGGGCAACACCATTTGGGCAATGGATGTTGAGGATGTGAATTATGACAGGGTGAAAAATATATTACGCGATTGCGGAGCGTACAAATACGAATAATTCAATAAAAATATAAAAAAGCCTTCGGGTGCCACGGTGCAAAACTTGAAGGTTTTTTTTGTTGTAAAAAACTTTTAATGTGACATTGTTACATATTTTTTAAAAAAGTGTTGCTTTTTGCTCTTGGGTGTAGTATACTATTCTTAGAATCGTGTTTTTAATTTTACTTATATGATATTATCCGCTTTTTGCATATAAAAACTACTATAAATTTTATGAAAAGGCTAATTTGCTGAAAAGCAAAGACGCAAAGCTGTAGGGTCTAAGTTCTTCATTGTTAATGAAGGATATGACAGCCAGTTGCCATAATTTGTATATAAATTATGGCTTTTTTGCATTATTGGAAATGTAAAAAGCAAAAAGAATTTGTTTTATCAATATTCTTTAATAAAGAAGGAGTGTTAATTATGAATAAGAAATTTGTTGCAAAAAAATTCTTGGCTTTGGTGTTGTCAATGTCGATGGTTCTTATTTCTTCCGTTGCGGTAATGTCAAACGGGGCAACTGTTGATGCGGCTGACACGGCAATATACTTAAGAAATGCTTTTTATGGTCACGCCGGCATTGTAGATGGCGATATATACTCGTCAGCCGGCAATGTAGAATTTACCAGCAACGGTGACAATGCGGTATCCGGGAACATTTACTTAAACAACGATAATGAGTTTATTTTACCGCTAAATTACAACCCTGAATTTGCAGAGCGGGTGGCAAAGCTTGAGAATACGCCGTTTATAGCGCCTGAAGTGCCTTTATTAGCTTTTCCCGAAATAGGCAATTATGTTTCATCGCTTGACACAGCTTGGGATGTCAACGGAAAAACGGTTGCAGAGGATACTCATTTTGGGTATGTTAGCATTAAAACTGTTTTAAAGGTTGATGTATCCGAGGGTGATATTTACATCGTTGTGGATTCAATTGATTTAAATTATGCAGACTGGCGAATAGAGCTGATAGGCGAAGGAAACCTTTTCCTATTTATTAACGGCAATTTGTCTTTAAGGGGTTCGCAAACGATTGGCGCAGGCGCTGACGGAAAAACAAAAACGCATTTGTTTGTAAACGGAAATGTTAATTTCGAAAACAACGGTTCAGATGAGGTGAGGATGTACTCCAATGTTTATGTATATAATGGAGACATTCAAATAAAAACCAAAAACTTATATGGAAATATTGTATCAAACAATTCATCAAGCTTTAAAATGCTGAATGGCGACGGCAAAATTTTCGGAACTGTTTATGTACCTTCGGCATTTGCTGAAATTGGCAATTCAGCCAGAATAAACGGTCGCCTTGTGGCAGATTCTTTGAGGTTAACGCTTGGACATGATGGTAAAATAACTTACGATTCCAATTATGCGACCTTGGCTGTACTGGGGAATGAATCCAAAGATGAAGACGACGATGCCGATGATGATTCAACTCCAACTCCTGTTGTAAATGACATTCCGCAAGGTCCTTCATTGCTTATCAACTTCCCATATGCGTATTTGTATGGTAATGAAGACGGAACCGTAACGGCGGAAAACCCCATTAAAAGGGAGGAGGCGGTAGCGCTCATTTACAGGCTGTTAAAACAAGACAATAAGTTGGGTGATTTTACACCGGGTTCGGTTGAGCCGTATGAAAATATCGGAGAAGGCAGATGGTCAAGGACGGCGCTTGAGTTCGCCAAGCATATTGGCGTTTACAAAACAAGCCGTATCAGCCCCGAGCAGTATATATCGCGAGGCGAGGTAGCAAAGATTGTAACCTTTGCGCTTAGAATCAGACCGGATGATGAAAAAACAACCACCTATACCGATTTGCCTGAAAGCAACCAGTATTATCATTATGTAAAAGCGCTATCCGACATAGGGGTGCTTGAAGGGTATGACAACAAGGTTGAACCGGATAAAAACATGACAAGGGCTGAATTTGTAACAATGGTTAATCGTATGATAGGCAGAGGAGATGAGCATGAAATTGCAGATTCTTCCTTTGATTATCCTGACTTGCCTGTTGGCGAAAGTGAGAAATGGATTTATGATAACGTAATGCGCGCATCGTTCGGATATTATGAAACAAAAGAAGATGGCGTTTATAGAATAAATCCGGACGGAAAACCGGATAGGTCTTTAATTGACTACAATTAATGTTGCAGGTATTTGCTGAATATGTTGTTAGGCAGGCCGGATATCGGTTGCCTTTACAAAAAGTTGGAAAATTGATTTAAATGTGTTTCAAATAACAGGGCTCGACTTTGTCGCCCCGTTATTTAACTAAATGAGGGCTTTTGGCATAGTTTGGCTTGGAAAATAAGCCCGTGAGGTATATGTTTTGCATAATCAAAAGGCGCAAACTAAGGAGACTACACATGAATATAAAATTGCATCAAAATAAAATATTTGATACAGCAGTTATAGCAGTTGATATTTTTTTAGTGCTGCTTTCGTCTAAGCTTTCCGAGCGTGTTTTGCGCTGGCCAATGGATGAAAATGCTTTAGAAGCTGTTTCAATTTCACTTTTCATTGCAACAATTTGTTATGTTTGTTGCATTATATTTATGCTTTACACATATGAGTTCTACACAAAAACCATTAGAGCTAAGTTTGAAAACTTGCTTTCGGTTGCAATAACGGTGCTTATTTCAACTTTTTTAACCGTCATTGTTCAGTTCGTTTTTTCGAGCAAGCTTAAGCCTGCACCTGTTTTGTTTTTTTTACTGATGCCGGTGTTTTTATTTGTATTTATAGCCAGCTTTAAAATGATTTTATTATATATTGAAAAAAAAATAGAGGGCTCGCTAAAGCTTTTGGTTATTGAGTCTAAGGATGTTGAAAACAGCCTGGCAAAGAAAATAAAGTATTCTTACCTTGACCTTTATGAATCATGGTATGTTCTTATTGATGTTAATGACCAAGGCGAAATAGATAGCTTAATAAACGAAACATTCAAAGAATATGAAAGTATATTCATTTCTCCCGATATTCCGGTTGGCTTGCGCGATTCGCTAATTTCAAAGGCGGTTGAGCAGAACAAAACAATTTATCTTTTGCCGGATTTTTACGGTATAAACATCATGAATAATGAAACTGTCCAGTTTGACGATACCCCGGCGTTGAAAATTAAACCTTACGGGCTTTCAAAGATGCAACGGTTCATAAAAAGAGCGTTTGACATCGTAGTTTCCCTTACCGGTCTTTTGATTGCCCTGCCGATATTTGTGGTAGTTCCCATAATGATTAAGCTTGATTCAAAAGGTCCGGTCATTTATAAACAGCCTCGGGTGACACGAGACCAAAAGGATTTTAATGTTTACAAATTTAGAACAATGCACGAGGACGCAGAAAAGTATACCGGCGCGGTTTTAGCAACCGAAAATGACCCGCGAATCACCAAGGTAGGCAGGTTGCTTCGTTCTATGCGCATTGACGAACTTCCTCAGCTTTTAAATATTTTACTAAGCCATATGTCGGTGGTGGGTCCTCGTCCGGAACGAACTGTATTTGTCGAGCAGTATCTCAAAACAGTTGAAAATTACGACAAACGATTTTTTGTAAAAGCAGGGCTTACCGGGTTGGCGCAGGTGTATGCAAGATATGATACTTCAGTTGATGATAAGGTTTTGTATGACCTTATTTATATAAGGGATTATTCGTTTTTCAAGGATATAAAGATTGTTTTGCTTACGGTAAAAACAGTTTTTGTAAGGGAAAACGCTAAGGGTGTCCAAGAAAAACCGTGGGATAAAAATGATGGTATGAGTGTTTGATAAACCGCAATAAAATGATGTGCTCCACCATCGCTTAAAACAATGTTAAAGCAGGTGAATCGATTGGAAAAGGTCAGCATTATTATTCCGGTTTACAATAGCGAGGACAGACTAAAAATTTGCATAAATTCCTTACTTGCGCAAACATATAAAAATATTGAACTTATAATTATTAACGATGGTTCCACCGATAAATCTGGCGAAATAATTAAAAGTTTTTATGAAAGGCATCCGTGTATAATAAATGTCATTGAACAGCAAAATAAAGGTGTTGCAAGCGCGCGCAATAGGGGGCTTTCTGTTGCAAGCGGTGAATTTCTTATGTTTGTTGATTCGGATGATTATCTTGACAGTCGGGCAATAGAAAAAGTTGTTTTTGGTGCAAAAAAACATAATGCCGATATCACAAGGTTTGGAATAGTTTATAAATACAGCGATGGAAGTGAAAAAATCGAAACATCCGGTTTTCCGGGTTATCTTTTTGTAGAAAAGGAAGACTTTAAAAAACATGTGTACAATAAAATAATCAGCGGGATTGAAATGAATTCAGTTTGCAGGACGCTTTATAAAAAACAGGTGGTTGGAAACGCGACATTTAGGGAGGATATGGCAACAGTAGAAGACCTGATTTTTAATATAGGGGTTTTTACAAAGGCTGATAACTTTTTGTATCTGCCCTACCCTTACTATTATTATTGTCAGACAAATAAGGGGCTTACCGGCAGTAGTTTGAATGTTTTTACAAAATATAAATACAATATTAAAGTGAGCATTGTTATAATGCAACATTTAAAGCTATGGGGCATGGCAAATCCATTTTATACGGCAAAAACTATGTTTAGATTGATGTTTATAACCTTTTCAAAATTAAAAAGGAGGTTCTTGAAAAGTGTTTAAAAAACTACTTGCCGTGGCGGTTAAAATACTTCTTATAATTTTCTCCATTGCATTATTAATCCTGCCCTATGTTATATGGGAGAACAATTCGGTCGTTTTGAGCAAATACAGCATATACTCAAGGCGGTTGCCGCCGGCTTTTAACAATTACAATTTAGTTTTAATTTCTGATCACCATAATTCGAATAATGTTGAAAAAATTATAAAAAAGGTTGAGCAGGTTGCTCCTAAAGTAATTATTGTTTCAGGTGATGCAATTAATATGCACGATACTGACTACACAAACTCATTTACCCTGTTTGAACAGCTTTTGAAAATTGCACCCACTTATTTTACTTCGGGAAATCACGAAACATGGTCTCCGGATGAAACGGATTATTTAAATAGCCTTAAAAATCGGGGCGTTAATATATTAAATAACAAGGTTGAGAGTATTCAATATAAACGCAGCGAGATAAACATTATAGGTTTTAAAGATATTGTTTATTCGGATGGCAGAATGCGGCACGATATGTTAAATGGCGAGCTAAGCAGCCTTTATAACAGCATTGACAACAAGTCTTTGTTTAACTTGTTGGTTTTTCATAAGGCAAATTATTTCGACACAATAGCAAAATATCCCTTCGATTTGGTTTTGTCGGGGCACCTGCACGGCGGACAAATAAATTTGCCTGTAATTAAATCAAAAATTTTAAAAAGCCGATTTCAAACCGACTTATATTCTAAAGGATATTACAGAATAAATGATTGCCAAATGGTTGTTAGCGCAGGGCTTGAAAAGAGCATAAGATATCCGCGTGTGCTTAACCCGCCCGAAGTTGTAGAGGTTGTGCTCAAAAATTTGAATTAGAATGCCTAAAAGCGGCTTGCATTATTTAGTCTGCCAAAAAACTCTTGACATTCCCTTTAAAAAGCTTTACAATAGGTATTGTTTATATATCGCTTGGGTAATGTCGAGGTGTGGCTCAGTTTGGTAGAGTACTACGTTCGGGACGTAGGGGTCGCAGGTTCAAATCCTGTCACCTCGACCATGGAGTTACCAGCATTCAGTTGCCAGTTGTCAGTAGTTTATGGCAAAAACATTTTTAGGGGGGGTTACTATGGCAGACTTTAAATCCATGTACTACCACTTGGCGGGGCGAACAGCTACCGCTGTTGATGTGTTGGAAGCTACCACAAGTATAATGGAAGCCAATGCTAAGGCAATGGAAGCTAATGCTAAAGCTATGATGACTTCCGCAGAATCAATGATGGATTCAGTTGATGCGCTAATTGAGCTTAAAGAAAAACTTAAATTGGCACAGCAAACCACCGAAGATATGTTTTTAAGTGATGACAACATTGATAAAACCCCTTAAGAAACTTAATATAGTTTTTTATAAATAAAATTATTGAAAGCTCCATAAATTTAAATGATAACAATTATTACATTAGCACATAAATAAGAAACCTTTCTTGTGCTGCAATATACTACGCTGTGATATACGACCAAAAGGATGTTTTACTTGAACTTAAAAGAGTAAGCTTGGGTCAAGACGAAGTTACTGCAAACGCTATCTTAAATAACTACGGTAGTGCTTCATACATTAAGGTTTTTCTTTGGGATGAATCTATCCTTTGAAGCCGTTGGCTGATATTGAAAGAATAGGCATTGAAACTATATAATAACTAATTTACTTTATAAAGGTGATTACTTTGGTACTCGTCTTTTTTTATACCCTTTTTTCGGAGATGGTTGCAGTAAGCGGTATAACGGAACTTGCAAAAATGCTAAAACAACGGGAGACTTCGGATGGTTATTCCCCCGTCATCGGCGCAGTTATTGAACTGCCGAATATTAAAATCCGGCTTGGGGATAAGGTGATTTTAACCTCTGCTCATATAAAACGCTGTATTGATTTAATGCAGACAGATGAAAATAGTCAATATATTAATATAGGCAAGGAAGTTGTTCTTTTGCAATATGCCGACAACCAAAAATTTATAGTAGTCGGGGTGGTGATGTGATGTTTCCTAAAACAGAAGAAAATATAACAGAAAAAGGACGGTGCAAGTTTTCAAAAAGAAAGAAACGCAGAAACTGCTTAGCACCTTGAATGAGAATAACACCCTTATATCCGAATTTGACGCAAGCCTGTTTTGTAGCTTGGTGGATACAATTACAGTAGCGTCAAATAATGAGTTAATCTTTAAATTCAAGGATGGAATAGAAATAAAACATACAATTTAATTTTTATGTACTATTGTGCCAAGTTAATAAAAAAGGGTTATACTTTCAGCTTAAAATCTATAAAAACCCCCAAATAGTTGCAAAAATTGTAAATCCTTAGTATAATTATATTAAAAATAGTGTTACTTGGTAAAGTTTTATACGAGGGGTATAATGTTGAAACGAATAATTAGTATATCTATTGTATTAGCGGTGTTGTTAGCGCTGATTCCTGTAGTGCCGGCAAGCGCGGCAACAGAAGGAATTTATACATACACCGTGTCAGTGTTTAACGGTGAGGCAACAATTACGGCTTGTCAAACTTCTGCAAGCGGTGATATTACCATTCCGTCCACTTTAGGCGGCTACCCTGTTGCTGAATTGCATTAAATAGCGGGTGCAAAGACAAATTTAATTGGTGCAAAATATACACCACTTTCATTCACCCCCAATAGGCAACACGACCTTTAGCGTAAAAATTCCGTCCTTTGCCTCAAAAGAGCAAAAGCCGCCCTGCATATCCGCAATTAGCTTAATGCTTTTTACGCCATAACCATGTTCAGGGCGGTCATTTTTGGGCAGATTGTCCCGGAAGATGACCTCCCCGTCATATGGATTTTTGATATAAATGAGTAAATTCCCTTTATGTATTTGACAGTTTACACGGACAATCTTTTGTTTTTTATCAGTAATTTGCGCGGCAGCAATAACAGCGTTTTCCAGTCCATTTGAAAAAAGGGTGCAAAGCGCTGTTTCTGGAATGGGCAGTGCATTCGGAATATTGGCCTCAATACTTAGGATTACGCCAAGCTTTTCCCCTCTGTCCGAAAAAGCGGAAAGCACTAAATTGATTGCGGCATTTTCGCAGTATCGCTTCGGTGTAATGCGGTCAATATCACCTTTCGCCCCTTTTATGTACTGGATAGCTTTTTCCGGCTCACCGCTTTCTAAATACCCGTTTATCATGGTGAAGTGGTGGCGCATATCGTGACGGTATGCCGATGTCTGTTCCTGCATTTGCCCCATAACAACCACATCGCTTTTCGCCTGTTCAAACTGTATAGCAAGCAGAGAATTTTGTAACTCTGTTTTATTACGCCGCTGAACCTCATCGTGGTAAGCTGTGACAAATACCACATAAAACAGAGCCATAGCGGCAGGCAGAAATTCGCTGATCATGCGAATACCGTCATATAAAATACTGGTGTAAACACGGGTGACATAATCAAACAAATAATAAAACATCGGAAGTCCGCCAAATAACAGCAAAGACCTTTTGGAATAAGACATGGCCTTATACGCGGCGGCAGTAAAATAACGGTTTAGCAGAAAAAATATAGGGAATATAACCAGACTGTAGCTGATTTGATAGGCAATCTCTGTGCCAAATAGCGCAAAAAACATGGTGGCAATCCAGCGCGGCAGTTGACAACAGAAATAAGCCGTAAGCAGGCTTACCACACTCACGCCTAAAGGTTTTTTTAAAGCGAAAACCAAAGTGAGTGTGAGCGGGATATGGGCAATAAGCGGATAAAGCCGCCATGCGGCGGTAAAGCCGAAAATCCGCCAGCATAAAACCTGTGCCACCCAAATCGCCGCGCACAAAACGCCTATAATACGGCGGTCTTTCTTTGTTTCGCATCCCCCCGCAAAGCCGATGTTGAGGAAAAATCCATACAAAAAAACCAAGGTAGCATTAACCAAAACTAACGCCTGGGTCATTATTCCACCCCCTTTTCCACAAAAAGAAACTGCATATAAGCCTCTTTCACTCGACTATGCAGGAGCCTTGATACCGGCACGGTCTGCTTGGCAAGGGTTGTTATATCCCGCGCGTTTAACACTTGTATGTACTCCATATTCATAATAAAGGAACGGTGAACCTTTAAAAAGTTATCCTTACAAAGCAGCTTATCCTCAAACTCTGAAATAGAACCCCTTATTTCCTTTATGTTTCCATCATCAAAATGAAACATCAGCCTTTTGCCGTACACCTCTAAAAACTCAATCCTTCCAATGGGAAGTCGTATTAAACAGGAAGGCTGCATGATACTCAGAGTTTCTTCCGCCCGACCTTTTTCTAACAAAATTCTGTCTAAAACGGGAAACAGTTTGTCGGCTGTACCGGGTTTCAATAGATAATAATGGGCGTCTACGGCGTAGCTCTCTACCGCAAATTCGGGAGAGGATGTGAGGAAAATAATTTTAACCGATGGGTCAAAGCCGCGTATTTCATGGGCGGCTGTAATTCCGCTCATTCCGGGCATTAGTACATCCAAAAGCACAACATCATAGGTCTGCCGTTTCATGACCTCTAAAAGCTCGACGGCGCTGGAAAAAGCGTCGTATTTCAACACGGCGTTTTTTTCTGTTTTATAAAGGCTTAACAAATCAGAAATCCGGGACAGCTCCCGAAAATCATCATCGCATATGGCAATTTTCAGCATTTTACACCTCTATATATAATTTATCTATTTTATTTTACCATAAAACAGCGGCTCTTTCAACTTTATCAACTTACATTTCAGGGCATAAAGCTGACATTCCAGGCCAAAAACAGTTTTTGTGCTTTTTTTCTGATACGATAAAAGATATAAAGCATTCAGAAAAAAGAGAGGAGCAGACGCTAATATGAACATAGCCATTGCATATTGTGTTGCAGGACTTAGCACATTTGCTTTGATTGTGCTGTGGTTTTTAAGTGCGCATAAAACGCTTTACCGAAAAAGAGACGCGGTTTACAAAGCGCAGGAGGAACTCAGGCTGCACCAAAACGGTTACGAGAAAAGGCGCGGCAGTCCCGAGGAACCCACAGCTAAACATATGCTTGACACAAGCATTCAAATCTATGAACAAATTAGGACGGCATATAATAAGGCCTTCAAAAACCCGGTTTATCGGGTTCCGGGTGTTTTGATGGGATTTAAAAGCATAATTTAGGATTTTTCCATTAAATTTTAGGAGGTTTCAAAATGAAACATACAATTTCAATTGTTCTCGCGCTCTGTATGGCGCTTAGTCTGCTGCCGACTGCGGCGTTTGCGGCGGGTAATACCGCCAAGCCCAGCACGACCACATTCGTTATAAACGGGCAGACTGTCAGCATACCGGAGGCGTATGATGTAAACAATGGCAACAACTGTCTGCAACTGCGCGGCATCGCGGTGTTGCTAAGCGGCACGGCGGCACAGTTCAATGTGTCGTGGGACGGCATGTATGCCGTCATTGAAACGGGCAAGCCGTACACAGGTACGACAAACCCCGCAGCACTCAAGGCGACTACCGATGTTCGTAAGAGCAATACAAAGTTTAGCATAGACAGCAAGGTCACGAGTTTTGACTACGCCTATTACATTGACGGCGACACCAACTACCTCAAACTGCGCGAGGTAGCAGCGCAGCTTAGCGGCACATCATCGCAGTTCAACCTGTATTATGACGACGCTAAAAAGCAAGCGGTTATCGAGCCCGGCAAGCCGTATACGGGCGTAGCGCCAGCTGCGGCTGCGACGCAAAACTATCTTGAAGAAGATGTAACATGGATTGGAACGACAGTGGAGTACAAAAAGACACTTGCGGCGTTCTTCGACCACGGGCTGCGCGTAATGCCCATAGGCGCTATTGTGGCGGACGGTGCGTTCAAAACCGGTAAATACGGCTTGGTTGACAGCGGCGGTCGGTGGGCTGCTCAGCCTGTGTATGACAAAATACAGGCTGAATACTGGACGGGAGATTCCAGTTGGGGTACAGGCATATCCGACTATAATAAACCCGTCGAGCAAATCTTTGTTGACGGTTATGTTCAGGCGACAAAGAACGGCAAAATGGGCTTGCTCGACAGCACAGGCAAGGAAGTCATCCCCTGCGAATACAAGGCAGTAGGGTTGCCTGTTGAAGGAGTTAGCCGTCTGATACAAGAAACGGGCGGCAAAAGCTATATCGGCTATTGGAATTTAGAGTTGGGAAAGGAAATAGTGAAGCCGGGCAAATACATCGCCGATTACAGCAGCAGCGCGGCGGGTACCGCTATTGATTATGGGTTTTATTACAAACCGGCAAGCGATACCCGTATGGTTTGCAAGTTCGACTTCAACGGCGGCTATGCGTTGGTGCTGACCGGCAAGAGCGAAAAGATAGAGCAGAACGCATTCACCGACCACGGCGGCGGCGCGAATGACATCAGATGGGATGGCGAAGTTTTTGATACAAAATACATCACAGTAGAATACGCACAGTTGATTGACAAGAACGGCAATGAAATATTGCCGCAGGCATATCCCGTTCTTTCTGCGAGTTTGGAGAGCGGCACATACCCGCAGAATGGTCCTTATATGGTCTATCAGGCGGTGTCAACCAATCGAATAATGGTTGAGTCTGACCAAGGCGGTGGCTGGAAAGGCTTTGATAAACACTTGGAAGAAGGTGTGGTCGGAGCAAGCGGCATTACCATACCTGCGAAATACTGGGGCGGCTTTTGGGCAAACGACGGCCCGGGCATGTGGAGGTTTCTACCAAATCCGTATGGCGCGAGCACCGCGCTGTTCGTGGATGAGGGCATTATCGTAACAACATACGCTGATTATACTCAAAGTGAACTTTCGGGCAAAGATATTACCGGGCAGCAGAAAATCATAGACTTCAAGGGTAAAGAGATAAGCGCGACAATCCCACAAGGTACGCCTGCAAAAAAACTCGACCCCGACGGCAATCTGCGGGAAATCGAATTGGGTACCGGAATAATCTCGGGGGTTCAGGTTAAACAAACAGGGTACGATTGGCGCGTGAAGTGTCTGGTAGACATAAAAACAGGCGGGCGGCTGACCGACGACCAATTTGCTCTGAAATCACAAGGTCGCGGATTGTTTGTCACAACATACGGCGACTATTTCGGGCCGGACGGTAAGATTGTGTTCCCAAGGGCGGAAACGACGACAGCCGTTAAGGACAACCCGAACGCCCGCGAACAAACGGTGGGCTACGACCTGACTCTGTTGGTGCGTGACGGCAAGGTGGGCTATGTCAATGCTTCACGGCTTGCGGTAAATGGCAAACTTCCGTCAATGCCGCGGGTGAAGCCCTCACCGCCTCCGATGCCGGATTGGACCAAATTCTTGGAAAAGCCGCCCGAACCAGTTATTATCCCTGACGGTGTCGATGTTCTTGCCGACGGCAGCTATTATCTGCAAATCTTCGGCAAGTACCTTGTTCCGGTAGAAACCGACTTTAACGAGTATTCGGTGCAGCTTTCGGGCACAAAGCAGGAGCACCCATTTGTCGTGAAACTGGTGTCGTATGACGCCGAGCGCGGACCCGCCTACGACATAACCTTTGGCGGCGGCGCGGCTTGGAGCGCGTCCAAGGACGGAGCCGCATTCAAATTCGGGAAAGGCGGTGTGGACGCAACCACGCCTAAATGGAAAATCAGTAAGTACACCATGTTCTGCACTATCCGCAATTACGCAAATCAAGCGTTAGCGGTAAACGCAAGCGGTGCGAAAAGCGATGACGGGACGAAGGTAACGGTGTGGACATACAAAGGCTCTGCCCCTGACCACGCAAAGATTCAATTTATTAAAGCAGACTAATGATAGGGGGGAATGATTTTATGTTAAAAAGATGGATGGGCGCAATGCTCACAATCTGTATGCTTTTCTCACTCTTGCCGGCAGCGGCAAAAGACAGCGGTTATAAAGTATTAGCCGATAACGGGCAAAGCTTTGAGCAGCGCAAAGCGGCGGTTATTGCGTACCACAAAGAAGTTGAGGCGTTATCCGGCTCGGCAAAGAATAAGTATGCGGCGCTGCCGGATACCTCAACATTTTCAGAGGGCGCACTCACGCCTGAATACATGGCGTATGCGATGAAAACGCTTAATTTTGCCCGTTTTCTTGCGGGTCTGCCGGACGATCTTGCCCCCGCTACTCAGCTGCACGGTACTGAGCAAAAGGGGGCAATGCTGCTCGCAACATCTAACTTCGGACACTATCCGAGCAAACCCAAAGGAATGAGTGATGAATACTTAAAAGAAGCCACCGAAGGAACATCGAAGTCCAATATCGCAGACGGTTATGGCGAACTTTCTTCCGCGATCCTGCTCGGGTGGATGGGAGACCACGACGCGAAAAATATCAAAACAGTCGGCCATCGTTTAAGATGTTTGGGCCCGTCTTTAACTGCCGTATCTTTTGGAGAAGTGAATGGGTCTATGTTAATGAATACGAAAGCCGGCAGAGCAACTGTGTATGATGCTTTCGCATATCCAAGCGGCGCGGCGTTCCCGAGCAACATATTCCCAAGCAGCTTCCCGTGGAGCGTTAGCCTTAGCATGGACACCTTTTTAAACCCGGAAAAAAGCGGCGAGCTTAGCGTAACGCTCTTTGGCGACGGGCAGACTTATAAATTAAATGAAGCTGCATCGGATTACAATGGGAATTACTTCTCTATGGGTTCGACCGGATATAATTACTACATCATATTCAGACCCAAAATGTCAAAGGAACTAATCGGCGAGTACACCGTAACGATAACAGGCTTGCGAAATAAGGCAAACGAAGATGTGACTTTAAGCTACAATGTCAATTTCTTCGACATAAACGGCGATACACCCCAAAGTCCATCGCCAACGCCTAATCCGCCCGCCTCTTTGGTTACAATCACCAGACAGCCCACCTCCATGACCGTAACAGAGGGCAGCATATCCGGAAGCTTTTCTATGGAGGCAAGCGCGGCGAGCGGCACGCTAACATATCGCTTGGGTAGTGCAAAAAATGCTAACACAACAGCAGGAGCAAGTATAGATCCGCGAACGCTTTTAGTGGCAGAGTGGAAGCTTTCACCGACTTTGACGGTCGGCACCCATTATTATTTCTTTTATATATATCTCGACGGTAAGCTGGCGACAACCTCGGATATTATAACGGTTCGGGTATTGAAATTAGATGCGTCAACGGGCTTTCTTGAAATATTGCCATACAACAGAATAGAGTCAGGCCCGCTTGATAGCTATGAAAAAGTGAAAGGCAAGCCGACTGTGGTCGTATTCGGAAGTAGTTATGGTTGTACCTATCCGGGTATCTATGCCGGATACAAGCTTATCAAAGACAACGCGTTGGGAGGAAAGGTGAATCTGCTTGCTTTTGCTTATGGTATGAATGAGTCTGACGCTCAAACAGCGGCAAGAAGCGACCTCAAAGCTGACTGGTATACTTTATATAACGCGGGCGGAGACCAAATGTGGGCGCTTCTTGAAGAAAAATCCGCAAGCTTTCCGGTCATCGCATACTTTGGTAGAAATGGCAATTTAATTCGCTATCGAACGAGTCGCGAGGCGCTTGACAACGCGGAATCTGATTTTAAGGAGATGCTGGATAAAAGCGGCGTAGCAATCCCCACGCTGAAGCCATCCGCATCCTCTCTTGTAACAATCGATAAACAGCCCGCTGCCATCACCATGGTAATAGAGGGTAAAATAACCGAAAGTATCCGTATTGACGCAAGTGCATCAGGCGGCAAATTAACCTATTCATGGGGTATCGCAAAAACAGACGACACGCCGCCAACAGGAACTCTTGCACAAATCGCAACGCCGGATTTTAAACTTAACACATCCTTAAAGGCCGGCACCTATTACTACTTCTGCGTATTATATGTTGATGGCAAGGAAGCGGCGCGCAGCAGCATTGCAACAGTCCAAGTAGTCAAAGCGGAAGAAACAAAAGCGGAAAATCCTGAAACCGCCGGTATGAAAAAGGGCGTCAATATCCTTTCCTATCCGACAAAAACGACTTATGCGGTTGGCGAGGGATTTGATACAACCGGGGCAAAGGTTGTAAATAACATAGGCGAAAAACTCAATGATGTCACTGCCAATATAGTGTTTTACACCTCAAAAACGGTACAGCTTACGCAAGGCAGAACCTTCACCACCACAGGAGAAAAGGTGGTTGAACTGCGGCAGCAGGACGGAACTGTGATAGGAAAATACACCATTACTGTGGGTGAAAAGGGCGCGGCGGCAAAACACCCATTTGCAGACATCAAAGGCGGCGCGTACTATGAAGCGCCTGTGATTTGGGCACTACAAAACAATGTAACGGCCGGCACTTCCGTCACTACTTTTTCCCCGAACGACACCTGCACAAGAGGTCAAGTGGTGACCTTCCTGTGGCGGGCAAAGGGTCAGCCCGAACCGGCTTCAACACATAACCCCTTTACCGATGTAAAGGCTGACGACTATTATTACAAAGCCGTGTTATGGGCGGTGGAAAACGGCATCACCAGCGGCACAAGCGCTACTGCGTTCAGCCCGGGTGATATCTGCACCAGCGCTCAGGTCGTGACCTTCCTATGGCGGTCTAACGACAAACCAAAGGCAAGCGGTACAAGCAGCCTTGCCGAAAGGTATGGCGGTCAATACTATACAGACGCTGTGGCTTGGGCGGATGCTACAGGTCTGCTTTTCGGCACAGGCACAGCCTTTGCGCCAAACAACAATTCACCTCGGGCGGATATTGTGACTTATCTGTACCGCAATGGGGGAAGTCCAGAAATTCAACACAATGACAGTACGACACAATAGTCAAAACAAAAGAGGTAATTTTATAGAAGAAATGGAATAGCTTTTGTGCCCTGCTTGCAAGAACAAAACTCGCCTTAAAGAACGGAAGGAGGCGGCGGGTAATATAAAAAGAACATGACACGATTTTTTGGCTTGCACAGCAGCTCCAAAGGAAGGTCGATTTAAAGGAGGAACTGTTCCATAATGGAGGATAAAGATACAACCATTTTTCAGGAAATGATTAAACAAAGCAAAAGCTCGTTATTAGTTGATTTAATATAAAATATGGTATATAATAAAAATACAATTTGAAATAATTTAATATAGAACGGTTTTATATTATGGAGATATATCCTATAAAGTTATATGGTCCATGGGATGAAGGTTTTGTTATTAATAATCGTTTAGGCGGAAACGGCTTACTTGCCGGCCCGCTGGTTTATGCGGGGCATTGCCCCACTTGTTGCGGTCTATGATAAAAATTATCGAACCAAAGGAGTAAAGCAATGTATAATATACAATTAAAAGCGGAAGATTTGGGCGCTTATGATGTCGTAGTAATAGGCGGAGGTCCTTCCGGAATAGCGGCAGCCATTTCAGCAGCAAGATTAGGGAAAAAGACTGTTTTAATCGAAAAATCCGCACAAATTGGCGGCATGATGACATTAGGCGGTGTTTGCATTTTCATGCCGGTTGGGAATGTTACCGGAATCTATAAGGAATTTGTTTCTGAGGTTATCCCCGAAACACTTTTAGATTTCAACGAAGAAAAATATGCGCCCCAGTTTGATCCTATTTTGTTCAGGCATTATTTTAACGGTAAGCTTGAAAAGGAAAAAGTTGAAGTTGTTTTCCATGCTGATTTTATAACTGCTGTGACCGAGAATAAAAGAATAAAAGCGGTAATCATAAATACCCGTGAGGGTGTGAAAGCGGTTTCCGGTAAGGCTTTTATAGACTGTACAGGTGACGGTAGGGTTTGTATAGAAAGCGGAGCGTCTTATTTATGCGGACGAGATACGGATGGTCTGACACAACCGGTAACGCTTATGTTTCAGATGCAAAAAACAGATAAAAGGGTGAAATGTGTATTGCCCGGAGATTGTTATTTTTATAATAACCTTTCCGATTTACCTCAGGGTAGGTGTCTTTACTGGGAAAAAAACAACGATAATGGGACATTACTCGTTAATATGACGCGGGTCAAAGCAAACGGTGCAAAAATAAACGATATGAACTTTGCAGAAAAGGAAGCCTTAAAACAGGTAATATCGGTGGCTAATTATTTACAAAGAAACGGGTTTGAAAATTATATTCTTTCAAGTGTTGCTCCGATTACGGGAATAAGGGAAACTAATCGAATCAAGTGTTTATACACGCTATGCGAGGACGATTTGTTCAATTCAAAAAAATTCAATGATGTTGTAGCGCAGACAAACTATGGAATTGATATACACAGTCCGGGCGGAGAAAAAAGTTGCGATGAAAGAAAACTGAACAGCTACGATATTCCTTACAGATGTTTAGTTCCCCAAGGGGTTGAAGGATTGCTTGTTAGTGGAAGAGCGATTTCCGCCACTCATGTCGCTATGTCTTCTTCACGAGTTATCCCAACTTGTTTCGCGCTTGGTCAGGCCGCGGGAATCGCTGCGGCAATTTCGGTCGAAGATCATTGCAATATTGCGGATGTAAGTTATCAGAAGATTAGGTCGAATATGGAAAAATACGGAGTTGAATTTTATGTTCGGAATAATGTGGGGATGGTGTAGCAAAATACCCAAATGAATATTTTTCATACCTATGGAAAAAATAAAATGTGAGTTTATGCATGTTGACACAAAGAGAAGTTTTATAGGACAGGTCTAATAAATGAATAAAATTGCAACAGTTATTAAATCTGACTGATTGATGTGATTTACATATAGGGATGAGCAAAACACTTTTAGTAATATTGATGATTTAGTGAAATTACATTTATTATACCCCACAAGTATTCATTTATCTAATGATGTGGGGTATAATTTCACAATATAAGAACTGCCGATATGCTTGTTAAAAATGGGTGTGGTTTTGCACTCTTTTTTACCGTTTTTTCTTGGTTATTTTTATTTTTTGTGCGTAATAATAAATTTTTTCACAAAAGTACACTATTTCCTTTTTGAATGTCCACATTTCCCAGTAGAGTTGTGATTTATAGGGGATTTAAATCAGAAAAATGGGGAAATTCAAAAAGCTGTGTTGGGGGAGTCGGATATGAAAAGAATATTATTTTTAACTGTAACCTTATTAATGTTATTTTCTATGATTACCTGTATAAATGCCCAAGGGGAAATAATCGGTGAGGTATTAAACACCGATATCATTGCATACATTGATGGACTGCCAATACAGTCATATAATATTAATGGATGGACAGGGATTGTTGCGGAGGATTTAAGAAATTACGGATTTGAGGTCTATTGGTTTGAGGAAGAACGAGCATTATACATTTCTTATTATCAAAACCCCGGTTTTACAATAATTGCAGATTATGTTCCTCAAAAAAACGATATGCCCGTTGGTTCCCATGCAATGGATGTGTTTAAAACAGATATAAAGACATATGTTGCCGGCGAGGAAGCGGAAGGATATAATATCGGTGGTGAAACGATAATTTTTATTGATTGGCTGCAATGCTATGGCGATGTGCAGTGGGTTGAAAGCGAGAGGAAAATTTGCTATACCCCGGTTGAGCCTTGGGATTTGGATTTGCATAATACTAACTATGATGCCGACACCTCCGGTAATATTAACTCGTTCTCTTTAAATGCCGTGAAAAATGAAAATAATACTTTTGATTCTAACGGGGAAAATCTTGATTATTTAACTTATATAAAAATGAACTATTCAAAAAAGAATGGGATGCAATTTAGTTTTTCCCTATATCAACGCGTATTGTTCCAAACAGAAGAATTAAATTCTTTACTTTGGAATATGAGTACCACGCGATATGACGGAACAGTTTTACAAACAGATGTGGGGATTGCAAATGAACATATGAAAATTTTAATCAATGGCGACCCTGTTAAAATAACACAGGTGACACAAGGCAAAGGAAATGGGCATACGGATTTTTATTTTTGGCTTGACAGCAGCTTACCAAAAGAGGAAATCAAAACTATAAATGTAGAATGTAAATAGCTTAGTAAAATCTAATTCGCCGAAGGGGCTTTTAAATTATGAAAATGCGGAATTTAACCCTTGGGGTAAAACAAATTAGTAATTTAATAAATTGGATTAGAGGGCGATACTACAAATTTAAATATAGGGCGAAAGACGCTGCCGCTGTTGGAATATTTTTTTGTGATGACAGCAAAGATAAGAAGAATGATTTTTACGGTAGACTGGATGAAATGTCAAAGACAATCAAGCCTTGCCATAAGACCATTGCGCAGCTTCAAAACTATATTGTTGAAAAGTATAATGCAATAGAAACTTTAATAGGCGAATGGCAGCTTGAGCAATTTAAAGTTGGGATTATTTTAAACTCCTACCCTGAGCTGCTTCATACCCCTCAAATAGAAGTAGGCGACAAATTCCCAAAAAGGGCGGAGTTTTTAAAATGGCATGAAAACAATGAGAAAAGGTTTGCGGAAGCAAGAAAATATCCGATTGAAAAGCTTGGTCTTGTTGTTTCCCATTACACATTTGACTATGCGCTTGAAAGCGGAAGAAAGCTGACATTTCAAATTACTATGGAGGAAAAAACGGAGCAGTGCATAATAAGCGCAAGTGCAGACGGAAAGTTAAGCGAAGCCGAAAATAAGCTGATGCAAAGTATATCCCATGATATCGACTTATATAAAGGCGTCAGCCAAAAGGATATTGACACACGCACACCAAGGTTTTTGGCATATGCCACTACCCTTATGAAGATAGATAAGGAACAAAATATATTAAAGAAGGTGCAATAGTGAAAAAAGCGATATCAATATTATTGATAACAATGATTAAATCACCAACCCTATCAACTAACTTTTCCGAAAGCGGGAAAAGGGTGAAAAAGAGATTTGATAATACTTTAAATCCTTGGCAAGCAATAAGTATTTGATACTTCAGAAACATTTAAGCCATTTTATCAATAAACAATCGAATAAGGTGGATTTTAGGGTAATGTCTCCCAACCAAGCATTATATATAAAACAAATAGAGGTGATGAAACAATAATTAGGGCATAATATAATTTCAAGCATATTTATTTTTCTGTGCATATTTTATTTGCAGTGTCAGCAAACTATAATATATAAGTTCCGCAAGGGTTGACGGAACTTATATATTATTAAAAACAAAATAGGAAGTTAATTTATGAAACCCGTTCATGATAACAAGCGTTTTACGCAGCTTGATGCGTTACGGGGGGCTGCGGCTCTCTCCGTCGTGTTTTTTCACTACCTGACCAGACTCAAAATTACTGAGCAGGAAATTAACTTTTTCGGGAGCCTTTCGGAAAAGCTAATGTATATAATGAAATATACACCTTTGCGCATCATTTGGTTGGGACACGAAGCGGTAATCCTATTTTTTGTGCTAAGCGGATTCGTTATGTCGCTTTCTTTGTTTTCAAGACACAAGCCTACCTATTCCACTTATCTCGTTAAAAGAATTTGTAGGATTTATATTCCTTATGTTGTGACAATCTTATTTGCGATACTACTGAAAAAATTATCCTATTCCGGTGAAATACCGGCTCTGTCAACGGCTTTTAACAATGCGTGGCAGATACCGGATAATGAGTGCAGGGCAATTTTATCCCATTTGGCGCTGATTGGCGATTTTGACACAAACATTTATGATGGCTCAATATGGTCTTTGGTACATGAAATGCGCATATCGCTTATATTTCCGCTCCTTGTGGGCACTTATAAAAATACAAGGGCTGCGCCGTCCTTATTAACTGCTTTTTTGCCCTCTTTCATCGCATACTTCATAATACAATATAATATGTCTGTCTCAAGCCTTGTTATGACTATACATTATACAGGGCTGTTTCTGTTCGGCACGATAATCGCAAAATACCGTTACCGTTTGATTAACAGTACGAAAAAGTTTTCCGATATAAAAATGTTGATTTTGCTGTTTGCCGCATCTTTGATATACGCGTTTTCCGCCTGGAGCCTTTCTTTTGCGCCGGAAATAATACACGATTGGATTTCAGCGGTGGGAACGGCATTGTTCATTATACTTCTTATGTCATGGGATAAGGCAATACGGCTTTTTCAAAATAAAGCTTTTGTGTTCCTCGGAAGAATATCATATAGCCTGTATTTATGGCACATTGTAATACTAAACACGCTGATACACGGCTTATACGGAATATATCCGCTTTTTGTTATATATTTGACCGCCTTTGCGGTCACCATATTCATATCGTGGATTAGTCACAAATACATCGAGCTCCCTTCAATGAAACTGGGGAAGATATTGACAGGGACAAACAAATAAAAGATATGCTATAATGTTATTAGGTGTTGCATATGAAAAGAATATTTGCCGTTATGGCGCTGTTATTTGCCGTGACGGCTTTAAGCGGAATGCATTTTACCGGGGGCGATAATGTACATAATCTAAAAATTATCGCCTTTGGTGACAGTATCACTCAAGGTTCTGCACTAACGACCGACATGAAAAATTGGACGGAACTTTTATCTGAAAGATACGGAACGGAAATCATAAACGCAGGCGTTGCGGGCAATTCCTCCGCGCAGGGTTTGGCGCGTTTGGAAAGGGATGTGCTTTCTCTCCGCCCCGACCTTGTAATTATAAATTTTGGTATGAATGACAGCGTTTTGGACGGTCCCCATTATGTCGCCGTTTCACAATTTGCAGATAATATAACGCAGATTGTGGAGGAAATTCGCAAAGCGGGGGCAATGCCCGTTCTTGTAACGCCGAACCCCATTATTGAGGGAAATGAAACATCATATTATTACAGCCGCCATAACAAAGCCGTTTTTACGCCTTACGGCGGGGCACAGACCGTGTTAAATACATATGTGCAATGCATTCGTGAAATTGCCAAAGGAACGGGTACGCCGCTTGCGGATGTTAACAGGGAATGGCGCAATTATAATTCATTTGATTTGCTGATTACATTAAAAAACTCCGATAAAGACGATGGGGTTCACCCATGCGCGGCGGGGGCAGAGCTGTATGCTCGAATTATCGGGGATGTATTATATAACTTAACAATGTGAACCGGCAAATGGCTTATAAGCATGGGGGAGTCGAACCATATGGTTCGATTCCCCCATGCTTACGCATCAGTAAAGACGGTTTTTGCCAAAAACTGTGATGCAATTGCCAAGCTGCATGGGGAAACCCTACGGGCTTTGCCAAAATTCAAAAAAAAGTCCAACAAGTTATAAAAAAATAATAACATTACTGCCGCTGTTTATAGTATAATAAAGAAAGCACGGACAATAAAAGAGACAACTGAAAAGAGGTAAAATATGTACCCAAGGACTAATACGCGCCTGGTGAAATCAGGGGTTTCGTTATTTAAAGATAAAAACACGGTGCTTTACATAATGCTGATACCCGGCATAATATATTATATCGCATTTCACTATATGCCTATGTATGGGCTTTTAATGGCATTTAAGGATTTCAACATTTTTTTGGGGTTCGGAGAAAGCCCCTGGGTTGGACTTGAAAACTTTAAAATACTTTTGGGTATGGATGATATTTATCGGGTTGTTTATAACACGCTGAAGCTTAATTTACTAAACCTTTTTTGCGGGTTCCCCATGCCCATCATATTAGCATTAATGATTAACGAGGTTAAAAACAGGCATTTTAACAAAATATCTCAATCGCTTCTTTATTTGCCGCATTTCTTTTCTTGGGTTATTGCCGGGAGTATTATTTCGGCAGTGCTTTCCACCTCGACGGGTATGGTTAACAATATAATAAAGTTTCTTGGGCATGAGCCGATATATTTCTTGGGTGATGAAGGGTGGTGGGTTTTCACATATGTAATCAGCGGAATTTGGAAGGACATGGGTTGGAATTCTATTATTTATGTTGCGGCTATCAGCAATATAGACCCCCAACTTTATGATGCCGCAAAGGTTGACGGCGCAAACCGTATACATAGTTTGTTTAATGTTACTTTGCCGTCTATAGCGGGCACTATATGCACCATGCTTATACTGCAATTGGGAAAGCTGCTTACCATAGGATTTGAGCATCCGTATGTTCTGCAAAATCCGATGGTGTACAAAGTTTCAGAGGTTATCAGCACTTATATATACAAAATCGGTATTGAAAAAGCCCAGTATAGTTTAACTACTGCAATGGGGTTGTTTCAGTCTGTGGTGGGGCTTATTATGATATTTTTAGCTAATGCGCTTATCAAAAAAATGGGGGAGGAGGGTATTCTTTGAGCAAAGGTATGATAGAAAAGTTGAAGCTTCTTCCGATTTATATATTAATTGGGTTTATAGCCTTTACTTGTGTTACTCCGTTTATTACAATAATAGCTACCTCATTTAGCGGGCACTCTGCTATTTTAACGGGGAAGGTAGGGCTATGGCCTGTTGATTTTCATATAAATGCTTATAAAGCGGTTTTGATGGATGCCAAGTTTTACCGTTCCTTAATGGTTACGATATTCGTAACGGTTATAGGAACCCTTTTAAATCTTTGCTTGACCGCCCTCACCGCTTACCCCCTTTCAAAGAACATAAAGGGCAGAAAATACATTATGACCTTTATTGTGTTTACAATGCTCTTTAGCGGCGGGCTTATACCCAACTATTTTAATGTTAGACAACTTGGTCTGCTGGACACCGTCTGGGCGCTTATTTTGCCGAGCGGAATTTCCACGTTTAACCTTATTATTTTGCGAACCTTTTTTATGGGAATACCTAAAGAGCTTGAGGATGCGGCGTTTATGGACGGGGCAGGGCAGGCAAGGATATTGTGGAAGGTTTATGTTCCGCTTTCAAAAACCGTTTTGCTTACTTTGGGGTTGTTTTATGCGGTTGCGCATTGGAATTCCTATATGAACGCCATGATTTATATAAGAAACAGCGAGCTCTATACCCTCCAGGTGCGTCTGCGCCAGCTTGTAATGGGAGATATGGCAACACAGCTTACCGGTTCGCTTAGTAACGAAGACCAGCAAGTTCTTGTGTTGGAATCGGTTAAGGCAGCAATCGTGGTTGTTTCTACAATACCCATAATTGCAGTATATCCTTGGCTGCAAAAGTATTTTGTTAAGGGCGTTATGATTGGTGCATTAAAAGGATAAAAAGAAGAAAGAGGGAATTGAAAATGAGAAGATGGACTGTTTTACTTCTTGCGGCAACTATTTTGCTTACGGTATTATCAGGATGCAACAAAAAAGTGGCTGTCGAGGACAATGAACAACATATGACCGAGATATCTGTTGAGGTTTTTGACCGCGGCAGTATTACATCAAGCGAAGGGAGCATGGAAGACAATCGTTGGACTCGCTGGGTCAATGAACAAATGCAGCAATACAATATAAGGGTTAAGTTTGTTCCGATTCCAAGAAAAGAAGAAGAAACAATGCTTAATCTGCTTTTTGCTTCAAATGAAGCGCCCGATATATGTTATACATATAAGCTTTCTTTGGTGTGCAACTTTGCTGAGGCGGGGGGGCTTTTGGAACTGGATAAATTAGTAAAGGAGCATGGTCCTGACCTTACCGAGTTTTACGAAACACGCCCCGGTCTGTTAGATTTGGGCAAGTATAAGGGAAAGCAATACGGTCTGCCTTCCGGTTCTTGGGTTGACGGCGCCCATGCGTTGGCAGTAAGGAAAGATTGGGTTGACGCTTTGGGTAAGGCTCTTCCTGAAAACAGAGAAGAATACTATCATCTTTTAAAAGACTTTAAAGAAAAAGACCCGGGCAATGTCGGCAAAGAAAGGGTAATCCCTGAAACTTGTGCGGTTGGCGGGACGGGCGCAGGCTACAATAATATTGCGGTATTGTCCTCCTTTGGAATAACGAATTATGAACTGGTGAATACCTTTGACGGAAAGGTTTACCCCATGGAATTGCAACCCGGTTATAGGGATTATGTTATATTTATGAATAAGCTTTATAAAGAGGGGCTTATATCAAATGAGTTTGCTGTTGATACAGATGGCAAAAAATCAATTGAGCACACATATGGGGGGCTTGCCGGCGCATGGTCGGGAAATCATTCATGGCTTTATGGAAGCATTAATGAGGAAACAAGACGGACAGTTCCATCTGCCGAGTGGACATTTGTGAATAACTTCCCGGATGAAAGCGGAAAAATTCATAAGGTTATAGCGCCTGCGGTGGGAGTGTATAATATTGTTCCAAAGTCTTGTGAAAACCCCGATGCCGTTATGATATATCTCAATTGGATGGCAAAAGAGGGCGGGAAATATTTGATGAACGGTGCAGAAGGAGAGCATTATACACTTTTGGACGGATACAATATACCCAAGGACAGGGAATACAACACCAAAACCCTTGCATATGCCGGACAGAACATGGCGCTTATCCGACCGGATTATTACGACGCCGGATATTATGAGCTGATAAGTGATGACCCTGTTATCGGCAGGCTTTCAAAAGATAACTTTTTAAGGATGAAGGATGGCGCGATAACACCTGAATTTTCGATATTGGACGAGGTTCTCTCCGCGGATATAAAATATGGCACTACTCTGTCAAGCCTAACTAAATCGGGGATAGTGAAAGCTATTGTAAGTGATGACCCCGGCAGGGAATATGACAAGTTTAAAGCGGAATATTTAAAGAGCGGCGGACAGGAAAAAATAGACGAAATGAACGAGGTATATAAACGAATGAGCTCGGGAAGATAGTTTAAATATGAAAAACTATAAAGACCTTCCGCTGTTTCGCCAATTTGCTTTAGCTTTTCTTGTTATAGTGTTGATACCGACAACGCTTATCGGAGGCGTTGTGTATTACGGTTCTATGCAATATACAAAAGCCAACACCAGTCAGCTTATGGAAAAGATTGTTCAAAGCGCGGGAAAACAGATTGATGCGATGGTTAATGAGTATAAGTGGCTATCTTCTCAAATTGGAATAAACCGCGAAGTTCAAAGGTTTATTTTGCTTGACCCTATGGATTATTTTGAGCAATATTTGTTCGGGGAATGGGCGCAAAATGAAATCGCCTTAGAAAAAACCATATGGCAACATGAGGCAATTGAAAATATGGCAATTATTTGCGATTACGGTAGGTCTTATTTAGTTGCAAACAAAAGAGTTGATGAAGATAATATTTACTTCATAGATAACGGCGAAAGAATACAAAGCAATGAATATTTTAGGAAAACCTATGGGGACGATTGCTCGTTAAAGATATTTAAAATGAATATCTTTAACAATGAGTCAAATCAAGAAAAGGAATATGTTGTATTCTCACGGCGCATATACTCCGGTGTAAGCTTTAAGGCTGAAGCTACTTTCGCAATTTTCATACCGCGCCAAAGTCTTAAAGAACTTTTTCAGATTAACGATGTTGATTTAAGCTCAATATGCTTTATTGACAACACCGGGAAAATGGTATTTTCATCATATGATGATGTGGGCGGAAAACAGCTTACCGACATTGTTCCCGACCTAAAGACTTCCGGAATTTATAACTTTGAAGCTGACTTCATGGGCAAAAACCAAATGTTTACCATAGGTAATTCAAAGGATTCGGGTTGGAAAACCGTTTTATTTATTCCCACAAGGAAGCTATACGCACCGATTTATAGAACTATGCAAACAATTCTTGTTTTGGGGTTGTTGGTTATACTGTTTTCAGCTATGGCTTGGTGGGGATTTTGCAATATAATTATATTGCCGATAAAACGATTGGAGTTAGCCATGCAAAATTCGGAAGTTTACACCGGCGTGATTCCCGAAAATGAGATAGGCAGGCTCATAGCTGTTTATAATAAGATGACCTTAAAAATATCCGTTCTTATCGAGAAGGAATATAAAGCAAAATTAAAAAGAAAAAATCAAGAGCTCCAAAAAAGAAGGCTGGAATATCAAGCGCTTCAATCACAAATAAATCCGCATTTTTTATATAATACCCTAAACGCAATGAATACTTATGCCATGGTTTTAGGCGATGAGCTCTTGCAGGACATGATAAATTCCCTTAGCAAAATGTTGCGGTATTCAGTACAGAACCCATTGCAGCATGTAAAGCTTTCAGATGAATTTGAACATGTGAGGCATTACTTGAACATACAAAAACACCGCAGCAAGCTCATGCCGGCTATAGAAACGGATTTTAATGGGCATCTTTCCAAATGTGTAATTAGGTTGACTTTGCAGCCGCTGGTGGAAAATGTGTTTGAACATGCCTTTCCCTATGGGGTTGAGAGCGAACATAAAATGACCATTCGTGCATATAAGCAGGAGGAGTTTTTGATAATAGAAGTAGCGGATAACGGTATTGGAATAAGCGATATGGATATAAAAAATATCGGAATGGGATTAAAAAATGTGCACCGCAGGCTTCAAATCGAATGTGGTTCCAAATACGGGCTTCTTATATCAAGACCGAAGGATGGGGGAACTTCCGTAAAGCTTCTGTATCCTTATTCTCTTGATGATTCTGATACTTAAAGCGGGGTGTTTTCTTTGTACTCTTTATTGTTGGTTGACGATGAACCTTTAACCATTAACGGAATGAGGCTTATGCTGAAACAATCAGGTTTGCCGATATCCGAGATACGCGATGCTTCAAACGGCGAAGAAGCATTAGAAGTTGTAAGGAGCGGGGTTCCGAACCTTATCATCACAGATATACGCATGCCTTTGATGGATGGGCTTGATTTGTGCAAGTATCTTTATAAAAAATGCCCATTTATCAAGTTTATAATCGTTTCAGGATACGAAGACTTTGAGTATGCACGCCGCGCGATACAGTATGGCGTAAGTGACTATTTATGTAAGCCTTTGGAACAAAAAAGCTTTACCTTGGCTGTGAAAAACGCTCTTTCATCTTTGTGTACGACAGATTATATAGGTGTTGGCACGGTGCGTCCGCTTATTAGCAAGGTTGAAGAGCTTTTATGGTCAGGCGACAGATTGGGTTTGGAAGGTGTGGTAAAACAAATTTGCAAAATAGTGGATAACCGCACCTTAAAATATTGTACGGATTTTTGCAACGATTTTTTAAACGAGGTGTTAAGCCGTTTATCGGTTAGGATTGGTTATCGAATACGGACTGACTTTTTAGTTGACGACGCTAATAGCCCGGACGATTGCATGAATGCGCTTAAGGATTGCTTCATGGAACTTGCGGAAAAACTTGATGATGCAAAAAAGAATATTGACAATAATATTATGAATGAGATTATTAAATATATTGAAGATAACTATGACAGTAAATTGGCGCTTAACGATATTGCGGAATATGTGGGCTTTAATCCTTCATACTTCAGCCAATATTTTAAAAGTAAAATAGGTAAAAACTTTGTCCAGTACAGAAATGAAGTTCGTATCAATAAAGCTATGGATTTTCTTAAACAGTCGGATAAAAGTATAACTGAAATAGCCCTGGATGTGGGGTATAGCGATATAACATATTTTATCAGAATTTTTAAAGAACATACCGGAAAATCACCCGGAGGGTATCGAAAGGAACAAGGAATGGGGAAGGCTTGATACCCGTTTGTCAAACAGTTGGGGCAAAGTTTTTGGGGAATGAGGTGTAGGTTAGTGAGAAGGGCATTTTGTTTATTACTGGTTATTGCATTGTTTGCGGTGCAGCTTGGCGCTTCTGCGGAAATTGTATATAATTTTGATGATGATGATATTAATTCCGATATAAGCGAATCCGGAAATCAAGATGATGAGGGCGTGGGAGAACCGGCTGCGTTTCAGGAAGCCCGCATTAGTAAGTTGGCTGCGATGGCCGAGGAAAAGTTAGGCGATGCGGCGGTGTTTTTCAATGGTGCGTCAATCGCCTATATAGGTGAAAGGATTATAAAGCTTAACCCTGACTTCTATGCTGCCAAGGCGGTTATTACAGGGAGCGACGAGTTTATGGTGCCTTCATCTGTTATGAATGTAATGGGGAAAACTGAGGTTGATTTTTTGGACATAGGCGAAATAAGCTACATTAATTTAAGGGAATATGCCAACGGGCAAGGGCTGCATTTTTATACAAATTCCCATGGTCTTGCTGTTGTGTCAAGGGAAATTCTTTTTGAGGACGACCCGGTGTGTTCCAAAATAATAAATATAAGCAATCCCCAAACCGTGATGGATGAAATTATCTCATGGTTTAAATTTGAAAGCCATTCAATTGTTGATATCATTCCTGTTCACCCGCGAATAAAGGATTTGAGCATTGGAATACCCGCCGTTATCAAGGTAGGGGATATGTGTCCAAGCTACACCATAGAAGCGAAGTATAATAGTGTGATAGACATATGGATTTACAAGCCGGATGGCAGACTTTTGGGCGAGAAAAAAACTGTATGCTTAAATTCCTTTGAAAAACAAGATGTCGAATTTGATTTAAAGATATCAGCTCCGGGAACCTATAAAGTGGTTTTTGACATCCTTTTGGGTTCGGGAGAAAATTATTCTGACGCAAGTTATTTTACGGCGAGAAACAAAACGATTACACCGAGCGGCGAGGCCGTTCTTGCATATATAGGGGAAAAAGGACTTTTAGAATATACCCCTGACCATAGGGGCAACAGATTGCTTGATTATTCGCAGGTTGGTTATAAAATGGGAGAGGAGCCAATACCGAATATACCGATAGCGGAAGTAATAGAGCCTGCCGAAGGGGACGATGGGTTGCGCATACAAGAGGCGGTTGACCGTATATGCGAACTTCCAATACGCTCGAATGGATTTAGGGGGGCGCTTTTAATTAAGAAAGGCCGGTACGAAATAGGGGATAGCGTTTATGTCCGCAAAGGCGGCATTGTTATTCGAGGCGAGGGGCAAACCTGTGAAGGGACGAATATTGTTGCAACCGGCTCCAAATCGCGTGACACCTTTGTCTTTACAGGGGGCGGCGGCGCAAAGGCAATAAAGGGTAGCGAAAGAGAAATATTAGACTTGTATGTTCCATTGGGCGCAAGAAACATGCGGGTGGAAAACGCTTCGGATTTTAGGGTGGGCGACAAAGTTATTATTAGGAGGCTCGGCACAGAGTCTTGGATACATGAAATAAATATGGACACTATTGCACTCAGGGACCCACAAAACCCTGGGCTGACACAGCAATGGGCGCCCTTTGATTTGGATTTTGAAAGAACAATAACAGACATTACCAACGACATTATAAGCGTTGATGTGCCGCTGGGAAGCCCTATCGAAAAAACATGGGGCGGCGGGCTTGTCGTTAAATATTCGGATGATGACAGGATTGAGAATGTTGGTATCGAAAACATATATTTTCAATCGGAATTTAAAAGCCCGACTGACGAAAGACATGCAGACTTTTCGGTTACATTCAACAACGCAATAAACGGCTGGGCAAGGGATATAACAATGCAGTATTACAGGCACGGATTTAGAGTGGAAAGGGGCGCAAGAAACATCACCCTTTGCGATAATACCGCCATTGACCCACGAAGTGTAATTGCCGGGGGCAGGCGATATGGGTTTTATATATTGGGGCAGATGAATCTGGTTACTCGTTGCTATGCGCGGGATTACAGGCACAGCTTTGTCTTTACAAGCCGTGTGCAAGGACCTAATGTGTTTTATGAATGTGTATCAGAAAACGACCACTCATCCAGCGAACCGCATCATCGTTGGTCTGTAAGTGGGTTATATGACAATGTTAATTCCACAATATACATACAGGACAGGGCGTTTTTAGGCTCAGGGCAGGGCTGGGCAGGAGCATTTTATGTGCTTTGGAACACTATGGGTGAGGCAATTATACAAAAACCTCCTACTGCGCAAAATTGGGGTATAGGTCATGCGGGAAACCGAAGTGTTGGCGCCAGACCGCGCCCCGAGGGGCTATGGGAAAGTTTAGGCACTTTTGTTGAGCCGGGGAGTTTATATATTCAACAGTTGTATGAACGCTTGGGTGAAGGTGGCGTTAGCAACATTTCAAGCGTTCCTTCGGAAAAAAGAGCGGTCATAAATCAAACTAATGAAAACATCCCCAAACTTTTGGAAATCAGCATCAACAAGCTGAAAATTGAAGGCTTTAACAGTAATATATATGATTACACAATATACCTGCCCCGCTCGCAAACAAAGCCGCCGTTAGTTGAAGCGGTAGCGGAAAAGGGAAGCTTTGGGGAAGTGTATAACACTACAAATGCTTTCGGAACAGCAAAGATAAAGGTGGTTGATTCCACGGGAGACGGCAATGGGGTTTACTATTCGGTTAGGTTCGTGCGCCTGGGAGAAGGCGCCGTTATCGCTTTGGAAAATCAAGAGGATAGTGGAAAGACGGTTGACGGCGATTATAGCACCGTATGGAATACAAAGGGGGAGCACTTTATTCAGTACGAGTTTTCAGAACCAAAGACAGGGGAGCTTGTGGGTATTTGCTGGGGAAATTCCTTAAAACGCCGTTATAGTTTTGAGATTTACATATCAAAAGATGGATGTGGTTGGCAGAAAGCTTTTGAAGGGCAAAGCAGCGGAAAAACGGAGCTTCTTGAAAGATATAGGCTCTCATTAGCGTGCGATTGGTATAGATATATGCGGATAGTGTTAAAGGGAAACAACTTTAATGATGAAAATAGCATTGCGGAGGTGATTTTTTGAAACTGATAAGATTATCGACAATAACTTTAATTTTGTTTTTTTGTTGCCATAGCGTAAGTTTCGCAGAACAAAAAAACCTTGCGCTTGGCTGTGCGGTATCTGTGGGCAGAAGCACAGGGGGAGAAAATATAGTTGATGGAAACTATTCCACGGTTTGGTCATCAAGCAGCTCGGCAACGACTTTGGAAGAATCGTGGATAAAGCTAAACTTTAATAAAAAAATTATATTTGACAGAATAATTTTTACAGCCTCTAACCGCTCTGCGAGCGTAACCTCATTTAAAATAGAAATTTCGGACACAGGTCCGAACCCTAACCCTCCAGCATTAGGACCGCTTGGTGACACGATAAACGCTGCCGCATGGACAACGGTACACACAAGTCATGCTGGATTTGGAGCGCAAAACACGAAATTGGAAATAAAGTTGGACGAAGAAGTAAGCGCACAGTATATGCGTGTGACAGCTCTTACAAAGGTATCCGGAATGTTCGGGATGGCGGAAATAGAGGTATATCATGACATACCCTCTGCCGAAAGCGTTTTCGTCACAGGGCTTGCTCAGGTTGGTCAAACATTGACAGGCGCCTATACATACAAGATGAATAATACCCTTCCGGAAGGAACCTCCCTACTGCAATGGCATATAAAGGCGGCTGCCGAAGAAAAGTTTTCACCTATAAAAGGTGCACATGGCAGCGCTTACACAATCAAAGAAGAAGATGCGGATATGTATATCGCCTTTTCCGTAACACCGATTAACAGCGCGGGTATTGAGGGTATTGAAGTTTTTGCGGAAGATATTATCACACCGACTTTTAACAACCTTTTATACGGTGCCGTAACTTCCGAGAATAATGCTGTTGACGGCAGGTATAACACCTCATGGGAGGGTTCTTCCATAAGCTTTGACATGGGCGAAGTTAAAAGTTTTAACATATTGAGCGTGCGAGGCGCAAGGTTACCGGCGGAAACATTAGCGCTAACGGTAAGATGCGGAGACGGCATATCCGATGTTGTATCAACAGGAAACGGGATTAATGGCGACTTTCGGATTTTACTTTCGCAAACTTATATTGAATCACGCTATATAAGCCTTGAAACAGAAGGCGGAATAGAAATATCCGTAGCGGAAATAGAACTTTACATGGAGGACCCATATCAAAGTATGGCGGAAAATGATGCCAGAACAACAAAGATTTATGGAATAGACAGTATGAAGAGCCGCATTGCGCTGCCGGACATTAGCGAAAATAACTGCAATATAACATGGGAATCATCTGATAACAATTTACTTAAAATTGCAAAACAAGACACGAAAACATTGGCAATACCCGTTCGTCCGTTGAATGCCGAAGGGAATAAGACCGTATCCCTTATCGCAACATTTGAACTTAATGGAAAAACTGCAAATGCGGTATATGAGGTTACAATATTGTCCTACCTGCCCGATGCAGAGGCGGTTGCCATGGATATTTCCTTAATAAATCTGGGGGATTTATCGCATGTTACAAGCGACATAAGCTTGCCGTCGGAGGGCTTGGAAGGCAGCGTCATTACATGGGAGAGCGGCAACCCGGATGTTATTTCATCATCGGGCGAAGTTTCGCGTCCAAAGGATGGAAAAAACAAGACGGTATCCCTGCTTGCGACAGTACAGCGGTTGGGTGCGTCAGATACCGCGGCTTTTGCAGCCACGGTAATATCCTTGCCGTATAATCCACCTTCTTCCGCACCCGGCAAGGCAAGAACGAGCAGCGGCGGTTTCCCGGCAGTAAAAGCGGAGGATGAACAGCTATTGCCCATCCCACCGGCGGATGAGGCGCCGCAGCAGGGGTCAAAGCTCCCCGTAGATGTTTCGCAGGCGCATTGGGGCTATCGCTATGTTGAGGCGCTTGCACGAAAAGGGGTAATATCGGGCGACCAAGACAATGCGTTTAATCCCGAACATCCAATAACCAGGGAGCAATTTCTAAAAATGCTGATTTTGGCGGGCGGCTTTAAAACGGAGCAATGTTCCCTTGAGTTTGAGGATGTTGACAGCGGCGCATGGTATTATCCATATGTTGAAACGGCATATTCGTTAGGGATTATTAACGGGCTAACTCCTGTGTTGTTTGGAATAAACGAACAAATAAAAAGGGAGGATATGGCGGTAATGTCCTTGCGTGCGTTGGGCATATTTGCGGAAAAGCCTTTGCAAAACAGCACTCCTGTGCTGTTTAATGACCAATCAGATATATCCGACTATGCTGTTGATGCCGTTGGGTTTCTTCAAAATGCCGGTATAATATTAGGGGATGAAAACGGATACTTTAATCCTTCACTCACAACTTCAAAGATTGAAGCAGCAAAAGTTGTATATCTCCTTTTTGATATGGAGGGGCAAAATGATTAATATTTTCAAAAAAATATCGGCTACATTAACAATGTTTTTTTTAGTCTTGCCCTTATTATTGGCATATGCCGCGCCTGCCGATTTGGAAGGGAGGCTAAGCGACGAAGCAATAGAGGTGTTGGATTCGCTTGGTATTATGGCGATATATGAGGATGGTAATTTTTATCCCAATGAACAGATTAGCAGGGCGGAGTTTACCTCCCTGATAGTTCGCTTGATGAACAAGGAGGAAATTGTTGGGGGCTTTTTAGAGGAAGGTGAAAGTTTTTCTGACGTTGCCATCGAACATTGGGCCTCCGGTTATATAAAAGCGGCATTGAAGTTGGGTGTAATTTCGGATGCTCGGGAATTTAGACCCGATGCCGTAATTACATATCAGGAAGCCGTTTGTATGCTTTTAAGGTCTTTGGGCTATGCAACCATGGCGCAACAGCGTGGTGGATACCCCGCAGGGTATATGGCGGCGGCGGTTGAACTTAATATATTTTCACAGGCTGCGGACTACGAAAAGCTTACAAGGTTGGATGCGGCGCAGCTTTTATTTAAAAGCTTTAATGTAAAGCTTATGTTTCAGGATTTTGGCGGCAAGAATTCCTATATAAGTGATGAAACCGCCTTGAGCTATTACCTCGGTCTTGAAGAAAAAATAGGGGTTGTGGAAGGACAGGGCAAGCGCGGTTTAACAGCCATAAATACATTAAAGGAGACGGAAGTCTGCATAGATGGCGCCGTTTATAAGCGCGGCTCTTTTGATTTTTCAAAACTTATCGGGCACAGGATAAAGCTTTACGTAAAAAATGACGAGGATGAAGAAAAAACCATACATGCCGTTTACAATAACAAAAAGACGAATACAGTTTTCAGCCCGGAAATTGACAACATACATGAATTTAGCATCGGGCGGCTTGCTTATTATGCGGGTGGGCAGATTTATCGCGCTTCCATCGAAAGATTTGCGCCTATAATTTACAATGGCAGGGTTTGGCAAGGCGCCGTGTATGATAATCTGCTACCGTCTGATGGCTCTGTAACTTTATTGGATAATAACGGAGACGGTGTTTTTGACATCATATTTATTGAGGATGTCAAGACCTTTATATCCGAAAAGACGATTCCGGAAGAAAACCGTATAATATTGAAAAATTATGATTATCAAATACAAGATGAAAACTATTATGAAGGGCTGCCGTATATTGACCTTGGGAGTTTGCCGCTAACTGCTGAGGTCAGCATTACAACTTCCCTGGGTGAGCAAATTGACTTAGGCGCTATTCAGCAGGGCTATTGTTTTTCAATAGCAAAAAGCAAAGACGAAAAGTTGATTACCATTGTGCTGCTGCTGGATAATATTATAACCGGAATTGTAGAGGAGATTGATGCGGAGGGAAATTCGATTGTTATAAACGGAAAAGGATATAAGCTTTTAAAGGGTAGCAGCGCTGCGCTGCCTGAAAACATAGTTGTGGGGGATAGCGGTGAATTTTACACGACTGGAAACGGAAAGATTTTCGCTAAGCTCAATATTTCTGAAAAGATTTCCGAATATGCCTATGTTGTGGATTTCTTCGTTAAAAAGTTTTCAACTGTGTTTAAACTTTATACCGAAACGGGAGAGTTTTTAAAGCCTGAACTGGCGGGGAATGTTCTTTTCAATGGCGCTAAGTCGGGAATATCCGATATAATAAATGAATTTACTGCATTAGATGAAGATGGCGTAAGCAGGGTAAAGCATCAGCTTATAAAATATTCCTTGAATGCGAAGGGGCAATTAAAGGAAATTATTATTCCGGAAATGGATGTTGGGAGAACCTTTGACACGACAAAATTTTTGCAAAATGTGAAACAAACGGTTTTACAGTTGGGAAGCGGTCAAAAACTTGGTTTTGAATACATAGTGGGAGACAACACAGATATAATAACCATTCCGGTAAAGGCGATAGAAATTGATTTGCCGGGCGGAGGAAAAAAGGAAGTTTTGGAGATACAGCCATCCATGGAAACAAACTTTGGTATATCAAAGGGACTTAATGTAAGGGATGACCTTGTCGTATCAATATTTAATGCGGCAAGAGACAGAGTGGCGGGAATATTGGTGGTTTATAAAGTTCTCGGCAAGGGCGCCGCAATTAATTATGGGAACGCTATTGCCGTGGTTGACTCAATAAGCAAAGCGGCAGACAGTGAGGGAAACATTGTGTCAAAACTATATTATTATTCGGGGGGTGTTCTCCGAAGCATAATGCCGTCTGTCCGTGATGGAGAGGAAAATCATCATGTGGAAACTGCCGCAGCGATAAGAAACCATGAATCTCCACCGGTTGAATGGGAGAACCTTCGACGCGGCGATGTTATACAGTTCGTCACCAATTCCTACAATGAGGTGATAGCTTTTACACAGCTTGTAAATTATGCTCAAAGAAACGGCTACGCCACGATAAGCTCAGGTGGGGGAACAGCTAACGACCGTATGCGCCTTATACAGTTTTGCCGCATAGAGGATAAGGCGGGCGCAAGCATCATTATCGATATGCCCGAGCTAAGAACATATGTAGTGTCCGGAGGAAACATATATATATATGATTCAGAAACGGACAGAATTGAAGCAGTTTCACCCGACAGTCTTACAGAGGACATAAAGGGCTGCGACATGGTAATACAGTCGCGATATAACTCGGTTTCCAATGTTGTTATATATAAGTAAGAAATTAAGGAGGTAAGAAATTATGAAAGTAAAGTTTACTGGGCGTTTTTTAACGGTTGCGCTGTTGATGACAATTATGGTTGCATATCTTCCGCATGTTAAGGTGTTGTCTGCCACAGATGCCGACGGAAATTTGGCTTATGGAAAGCCGGTTGTTTCGTATGCCGTGGCGGGATATAACTCATCCGGTCCAAATCCGTATATAGTTACGGACGGCGATACTACAAACAACAAAAATCTGCGCTATAATGACGGGCTTGGTTGGTTATACATTGATTTGGGCGCGGAAACCACATTTAATCAGGTTGTTATTTATGCAGATTCGGTTGTAACAGGCTACAAAATTTGCGGTGCGCATCAAGAAAAGGACAGCACGCTGCAGGAAAGCAATCTAAGAAAAGGCGTAAGTGCAGAATCGCATACCAAGTATGATAAGGAACTTGACAGCCCTGTTACCATTGAAACAGTAAACACACCCCTTCCGGCAGCGGGCACAGGACAAACAATAACATTTGACCAACCGCAAACATATAGATATGTCCAGTTTGAGGTTGTATCCAAAGCCGGTGGCAGGTTCAGCGTCTTTGAAGTTGAGGTTTATAGCGTCGGTCAGGAGCCGGACCCCGAACCAATCCCTAATGTAAATCATGCCTTTGGGGGAACTGCAACCGCAAACGGCAATCTTTCCGGGGCCGGTCCCGAGAATGCTATTGACAATTCAACAAACACCTATTGGACATCAGGAAAAGGCGGGCTGCCTGATTTTACGCTGGAGCTAAAGCAAAGGGCGTTAATTAACAGAATTGTCATTCAGCCGACTTCAAATACCCCTACGGCAACTGAATACAAAATAGAGCTTTCCGATGGCGGCTTAAAATGGGATGTAATACATGGTGCAATACAGCCTATGGCTGGAACGGAGGCCACCGTTTTTGACTTTGATGATAAAACGGCAACGCATATAAAGCTTACTGCGTTTGCAAAAACGACCGAAGACGCCAGATGGGGTTTTTCTGAGATTGAAGTTTTTTATTATATTCCTGAAAAGGTGACGGTAAAAAATGTTGCAATTTTCGGAGAAGCGCATTTGGGCGGCGAATTGACAGTAAATTACGACTTCCTGCCGCATGAAGATGTGCAGCTTGAAGATTTAAGCACGGTACAGTGGTATTCGTCCCCTGCAATAAATGACGGTTGGGAGGAAATGCAGGGTGTGACGGGCAAAACAATCACCGTAACGGAACCCATGAAAGAAAAATATATAATGGCGGCTGTTACCGCTGCTTGCGAAGATTTTACAGCGGCAAATAGTGTGTTTAGCGCCAATGTTGTTCTTGCAGGGGACTACGCCTTTCAAAAAGCCTCCTATGCGGGCAATGAAGTCAGCGGGCGGGAATCATATAATGCTTTTGACGGGCTGGCAGATACGTTTTGGAGAACGGTCAATGACTTTGAACCGATGGACAACGCAAATTGTACCGTAAACCTTGCCGAAAGATATCCTATAAATAAGTTGAAACTGTTGACAAGCATTGATGACAACTCTACTTATAAGATATTGGTGTCTTTGGACAATGTTAATTGGACACAGGCTTATGAGGGTGACCACCCGCTTGGGGGAGAAACAAATATAACTTTTGCGCAACCGATTATTGCAAGATATGTAAGATACCAAGCTGTGGAGCGTAAAGGAACAGGTGTACGCAACTCACTTTTGTATGAAATGAATGTGCTTTGTGACGCGACAGACGAGCAATTAGCAAAAGTTGATGTAGATGATGTGAATTTGGGTGATTTAAGCAATGTAACAGGCAACCTAAATCTAATATTTGAAGGTTTTAGCGGCTCGGAGATATCTTGGCGCTCAACCTCAGAAAAAATAAATGTTGAAACCGGCGAGGTTACAAGACCCACCTATGAAGAAGGCGACATACAAGTGACGCTTACGGCAAGCGCAACGCTAAACGGGTGTGAACCGCAGACAAGGCAATTTAATATTACCCTTATAAAAATGCCCATGTTCTATTTTAAAAGCCTTATATTTAAGGATAAAGATCAAACCTGGATAAATGAGATAAGAGAACTTCCGGCAAATGACGAAATGGAAATAGTGGCGGTTGTAAAAAAAGGAACGTCACAGCAAACGGGGGCAGTCCTTGTAGCGGCGCTTTATGGTTCAGGAGACCGGCTTTTAAAAATTTCTGCAAATAACAGTATACAAAGCGCTATCCCGCTTGGGGAGGAATTAACCTTTACAATACCTTTCGATATAGATTTTGTGCCAACCCCCGAGCATCACATTAAACTGTTCTTACTTGATGGCTTAACCAATGTAAAGCCTTATGTTGCCGCAGAAAGATTTCCGCGTCCATTGCCTCCTAATGGGGAATGTATTTACACCGACCCATCACAGCAAAGCTTTCTTGCGAACGCAAACCCGAACTTGCCCAATGTGCTTGTGATGGGCGATTCGATATCTATCGGATATACGCCTTATTTGAGGGAGTTGCTAAGCAATCGTGCAAATGTTTATATTATACCCGAAAACTCAAGCCACACCGCCAACGGTATAGGGAAAATGTCTTATTGGCTGGGCTATGGGCAAATGAATTGGTCTGTGATTGTGTTTAATTTTGGTTTGCATGATTTAAGATATTCTGATTACGATGCGGAAAACGGCACGATTATAACTGATGTGGAACAATATGGCAAAAACCTTGGGGATATCATAGCAATAATGCGCGCTGCCGAACAGGGGGCAAACCTTGTTTGGTGCACAACTACCCCTGTTCCGGAGGGAGCCGGCGGCAGAATAGCAGGTTCGGAGATGGCTTATAATGCGGTGTCAACTCCAATTATGGCGGCAAATGATATCCGCATTTGTGATTTTGCCGCCGATATTCCAAACTTACCGGCTTATCACAAAGCCCCGAATGATGTGCATTTTAGCGAAGAAGGTTATGCTTTGATGGCAGAAACGCTTTCTGAAACGGTTAAAGCGTCATTGTTTTTCGCAAAGTGATGAAAAATGGGTAAGTTTTAGGGGTGTTTTACATTTTAGGCAAAACATAAGAAGGGATTGTTGCAAGGATGGACTTTTGGAAGAAGGTATTTTGCTTGTGTGTAGTCACCCTCATGCTCTGTGCGCTCACGCCTGTTCAAGGGCATGCAGTAAACTATCAGCTTGATAGCACAAACATGCAGATTGCCTTATTGCATCCGCGTATGTCGGTTGAAATTGGAGCCCCCGCATATATTTTGGAAAAGGATGATTTTCCTGCTTTTATACTTCTTCCAAAGGTTGACGGAATGTTTAACTGTATCGTTTATAATTCAGATGGGGCTATCGTTTATCGTATGCCAACAAAGATAGCCCTAAGTAATTTTGAGCTTAACTGTTCTTTTCCCGTGAAGCCTATACTGTGGGAACAATACCGCATAGAGTTTGAACTTGAAGGGAATCGCGAAGATATTTATTTTTCCGTGTTTGACCCGCTGTATTTTACGGATACGCAAAGCAAGGCGGTGTACCGCGGCATTGACGGTGCGCTAAAGTATTTAAGCGATTATAGAGGCAACACAATACCTGATTTTTCAAACGCCGGATATATGGGGGGCGGTGTTTCCAATCCAAATGCAAATTTGGCTGAAATTCTTTACCCGGATGAGAACGCTGAAGATGATACGGAAAGAATACAAGCGGCTATTGATAGGGTGTCGGCTTTGCCCCTAATAAACGGGCTGCGCGGTGCGGTGCTTTTGAAAAAAGGCAGCTATAAAATCGGTTCATTTCTTGCGATACGGGCGGATGGTGTTGTTCTTCGGGGGGAGGGGGCGAATCAAGAAGGCACAATACTCACGGCGATAGGAAAAACGGTTCGTTCCCTCATCCAAATTGCGGGGAGCGGCAATCCATCGGAGGTGACAGGCGCCTCTGTAAGCATTGTTGATAATTATGTCCCTGTCGGCAGCCGCAGCTTTAATGTGGAAAATGCGAACGGATTTAATGTGGGCGACGCAATTATGGTTGTGCGGCATGGCAATGCGGATTGGATAGCTGAAATAGGCATGGATGATATAGCTTTACGCCCCGGCGACCCCGAAGCCACCAAGCAATGGAACCCCTTTGACCTTCATTTTGACCGCATAATAACTTCAATAACGGGAAATCTCATAACGGTGGACGCTCCGATAGTAAACTCCATAGAAACCCTTTGGGGAGGCGGCAGGATATACAGGTATTCGGATGAAAAGCGCATCAGTAATGCAGGTGTTGAAGACATTATGGCAGTGTCGGCATTTGATTCTTCCATAACAGCCGTTGAGGGAGGCGAAAGCTACTACTCGGACATGGAACATGCTTCGTGCATGGTGGAAATCACCAATGCAAAAAATATATGGGTAAAAAATTTAAAATCATATCATTTTTCTCAGCATTGTGTGCTGGTTGGCAGAGGCACAAAATGGGTAACGGTCGAAAAATGTGAAAATTATGAGATGGTTGGGATTATAGCCGGCGGCACCCGCGATGTTTTTCCGCTTTTAGGACAGCTGGCTCTTGTTAAAGATTGCTATACCGAAGGGGCAAGGCATGCATATTATGTAAGCTCCAGAGTGTGCGGACCCAATGTGTTTCTTGATTGTACATCCGAAAAGGAATACGGTGCAAGCGAGCCGCATCAACGCTGGTCCGTTGGGGGGTTGTATGACAATGTTCGCTCCACAATATTAGTACAGGACAGGCAGTGGATGGGTAGCGGGCATGGATGGAGCGGAGCAAACTACTTGCTGTGGAACACCGTCGGCAATTTTTGTGTGCAAAAACCGCCAACAGCGCAAAATTACGCCATAGGTTCAACGGGCGTTATGACAAATGGCTCTTTTCCCCCGCGAGCTGAAGGATACCTGGAAGTCGGCCAATTTGTTGATATGCGCAGCATTTATCTTGAGCAGCTTTACGGACGCTTGGGCAGCCAGGCGATTGATGCGATAGGCGGCAATCGAGAAAGAGAGGATAATTCGGTCAACTATGCTCTAAAAAAAGCAGTTTATACCCCGGGCGGCTCACTCAGTGCGTCCCCTCCACGAAACGCCGTTGACGGTGATAAAACAACCGTCTGGACATTGCGGGCGGACCAAGAGCTTGATGTTGTGCAGCTTACGATAGATTTAGGTAAAAGCATGCTGTTTAACAAGGTTGAAATAACCGCTCAGCGTTATTCATATAGAATTAGCAGCTACCTGCTTGAGTATTCAAGCGATGGCGTAAATTGGGATACCATGTATTTATCATCTTCTCCTTTAGCGAATGACGCAACCATAACCATTAGCCCGGTTGCGGCAAGGTATGTAAAGCTTCGAGCAACGGAAATTCAAAGCAGCCATACAGGAATTTCAGAAATCGAAATCTATTACGACCGTGAGTTATTGCCTGCAACGGCTGCTGCTGAATTGTCACGGCTGAGTGTTGAAATAGGTCCAAAGGGGGGATATGAAATCCGCGCCTCAATATGGGGGAGTGGGCACGAGCCGGCAACTTTGAATATGTTCGCCGCCTTATATGACAAAAACAGCTTTAAACAAGCAATCTTTACGAGCGCGCTGTGCGATGACGAGCTAAACATTTTGGAACTTGATTTTCCTATAAGCTGCACAGACCGTTTTATTGTGTACATTTGGCATGAAATGTCGCCGATTGTTCACAAAGTGACATTTGGCGATGTGTCGTCAAAAGCGCGTTAGTAAATTCCGTATCATTGCCGATTTTGTTCCGCCAGCTCTGCAAATATTGCGGCTTTTATCGTTTTACATTTGCGTTGGTTGGTTTTGGATGCAGCCCATTTGTAATTGTTGAGTTTTAAATATCATTATCAAAATCATCCAAAGTTCCGGCGCATTGGAACATATAAATATTCGCATTATCTATTATTACATTGGAAATCATTTCTTATGCAACCCTCTTTCTCATATTCAGACAGGCGCTCCCAAATGTCAATATGGGAAAAGGAAAAAAAGCTATTGTTTGTGTCGTTTGCATATGCCTCTTTTAAGCCTTGTGCCTCCGCTGCAAAAGAAATGCCATATTCATCAGGAACAATATAAGAAACACCTAACCCTGCCTTGCCTAAAGGCTTATACATATGTTTGATGATTATCACCTGTTTATGGATTTATTTTATCACAAAATATTACATTTGTCTATTGTGGGTCTATCCAAACTTACATAAGCCATGGCGGGAAAACCAAAGATCTTTTCTACAAGTTGCTCTCGCATAAGCCGTATCAGCTTTCTGCTTTCCCAAAATTGTCCTCTACCACAAATTGTCCCTTTTCATTGTTTAATCGTGTATGCTATAATAAAAACTGTAAGAGATGTTTTTTATAAAGCATGAATGATGAGGGAAGGAAATAAAATTATATGCGCAAGAACTTTGATGCAAATTTAAAAGAATTATTTAAAAACAGGTTGCTTTTATTAATGTTTGCCCCTGTATTTTTTTATTATGTGATTTTTAATTACATACCCATGTTTGGATTGATTATAGCCTTTAAGGATTTTAGACCATACTTGGGGATTTTGGGGAGCCCATGGATTGGGTTCGACAATTTTCGGCAGTTTTTCAAAAGTTTTTATTTTTGGGCATTATTAAGGAACACATTTGTTCTAAATATTTACGATTTAATTTTTTATTTCCCGATGCCTATAATTTTGGCTTTATTGTTAAACGAAGTGAAAAGAAAACGATTTAAAACGATAATTCAAACGGTATCTTACATACCGCATTTTATATCTTTAGTAGTGATTGTGGGGCTTATCTATGACTTTTTTTCAACAAACGGTATTATTAATCAGATTATTGGCTTTTTAGGAATAGAACCGCAAAGGTTTTTAAACACCAACAAATGGTATATACCGATGTTTGTTGGGTCTACCCTGTGGCAAAATGTGGGTTGGGGAACCATTATATACATATCCGCCTTAACCTCAATCGACCATGCTTTGTACGAGGCGGCTTATATTGACGGAGCGGGGAGTTTCAAGAAATTAATTTATATCACATTGCCGGGAATAGCGCCGACAATTATTATCCTTTTAATTTTGCGTATTGGTCATATGATGAGCGTTGGCTTTGAAAAGGTGCTGCTGCTTCAAAATCCGGGCAACATTGAGGTTAGTGAAGTAATTAGTACATATGTTTACAGAAAAGGTTTAATAGAAGCAAATTACAGTTTTGCGGCAGCCGTAGGTTTGTTTAACGGCATAATAAATTTTCTGTTGTTATACTTGGTTAACATGTTAAGCAGAAAATTCAGCGAAACAAGCCTTTGGTAGGAGGGGAAAAATGCAAAACTTTAAAAAGAGCATTGGTGAAAAAATATTTGGCGTATCAAATTACACTTTTTTGATACTGTTATCCATTATTACAATTTATCCGTTTTATTATGTTTTATGCGCATCGTTAAGCGACTCTTACGCTGTGTTGGCAAAGGGCGGATTGATGTTGTATCCGGTAGGGTTTAATGTTGGGGCGTATGCTTTGGTTTTTCTTAATAATAACATCGTTGTAGGGTATGCAAACACATTGTTTTATGTGTTTGCGGGCGTTAGTTTAAACATTATTTTAACGATGTTCGCCGCATATTGCCTTTCACGAAGGACAATGCCATTTAAAAGGTTTTTCATGCTTATGATTACATTTACCATGTATTTTAGCGGAGGGCTAATACCGAATTATTTGCTTGTAAAGAGCTTGGGGCTGCTAAACAGTAGGCTTGCTCTTATTTTACCCGGAGCCGTGGCAACATGGAATGTTATTATTTTGCGAACATACATGCTGTCAATTCCAAACAGCATGGAAGAGGCAGCCCGGATTGACAGCGCTAATGATTTAAATATTTTATTTAGAATTATTGCACCCATTTCAATACCGGCTATTGCGGTTAATATATTATTTTATGCGGTAGGGCATTGGAACTCCTGGTTTCCTGCAATGATTTACTTGCAGGATAAAAATAAATTTCCGCTTCAGCTGTTTTTGCGCCAAATTTTGATACAAGCAGATGTTTCGGATATGGCGGATTATGCCACCGAACCGATTGCAGAAAACATTAAATATGCCACCATTATTGTATCGATTATTCCAATATTATTTGTGTTTCCGTTTTTGCAAAGATTCTTTGTAACTGGTATGATGGTGGGGGCGATTAAAGAATGACCATATTAAAAGGATTTTTAGTTTGAAAAAATCTTTGATTTTATTTCAAACTAATGTGCAAGTGTATATTTTTTGCGGAATAAAAAATAAATTGCATGTGCGATAAAATAAATTTATTTTGCACACGGCAGGAATGGAGCTTAATATGAAAAAATGCAAGGGTTTAGCAATTTTTATGATTATGTCAGTTTTAATTTTATCGGGTTGCAGCAAGGAAACTACGGTTTCGGACAAACCAGCGTTTCACATTTGGGTTCCCCTGCACGCCAACCACTCGACAGCCGGGGTATCCTCATTTGGCGATGTTGAGGTTGTAAAGGAGCTTGAAAAAAGAACAGGCGTTAAAGTGGAATACACTACTGTACCGTATATAACGGCAGAGGACCAAAGAAATAAATTTAATTTGTTGCTTGCTTCAGGTAATTTACCGGAGGCGTTTTTATGGAATAACGATGGCAATACCATATCCCGCCTTGCCCAAACGGGGGTTATTGTTGAACTTACCGACTTGGTTAACCAATTTGGAGATAACATAAAAAAAGAGCTTAATCAAATAGGGGATTTAAAAAAGCAAACGATAGATGACGCAGGCAAGCTATGGAACATCCCGGCATATACGGCAAACCTTGAAATGGCGGGCGGTCTTTATGCAAGGCTTGTGATACGAAAAGATTGGCTTGATAATCTTGGGCTTGATATGCCGAACACTTTAGATGAATGGTATACAGTTATGAAAGCGTTTAAAGAAAAAGACCCGAACCAAAACGGCAAAGCTGATGAGATACCTTATAGTTTAAGTAACGGCTCCTTTAACAATTATAGTTTGGCATTGCTGTTATTTAACCCTTTAGGCATAACAGGCGGGATTTATCAAGTGGATGGCGTTGCAAAATACGGTGTTTTAGACCCGCTGTATAAGCAGGGGCTGGAGTTTGGCAATAAATTATTTAAAGAAGGGTTAATCGATGCAGACTTTATGTCGCAAAGTGAAGCCCAGGTTGATAAAAAAATACTTAACAATCAAGTTGGCATTGCATTTGGAAAGCCCAATGTAAGGATTAGTAATTATAAAACCGCCATAAAAGACCTTGCGCCGGAATATAATGCAAAGCTGCTTAATTTCCCCTTGTCATCCAACGGTGAAAGATACGCTTTCAACGAAATGTTTGCAAAGGTAAATCGAGGTATGGGGCTTTACATTACCAGCAAAGCGAAAGACCCCAAGGCGATAATGGAGTGGATAAATTATCAATTTTCCGATGAAGGCGGGCGCTTAATGTATTACGGAATAGAGGGCGTGCATTATGACATGATTGACAATATGCCTGTTTATAAGGAAAAAGTAACTGACCCTAAAATTAAACCCACGCTTTTTGCTTCTTGCGTTTTCAACTGGCCAAGCAAGGATTTTGAATGGTCGTTGGATAAGATTCCGAATGAAATCCTTGCAAATTGGGATAATGACGCCGAGCTTGTTTCGGAGGCGGTAAGCATGCGTAAAGAAATGGATATAAGCAGAATTTGGCCGGCAAGCGTTTTTTATACCGAAGAAGAATTATCTGTGTTAAATTCTAAATCAACTGAAATAGGTCAACATTTAAACGAAATGTTTGCAAAGTTTATTACGGGTGAAGAAAGTTTTAATAAATATGACGACTTTATAGATAATTTATATCGCATGGGAATTGAAGAGGTTTTATCATCGCACCAAGCAGCGCTTGACAGGTATAACAATAGGTAATTTGATGGGAGATATGGGCATGAAAATTAAAAAGTTATTGGCGTTTTTTGTGGCAGTTGCTTTGTTTGGAAGCTTGGCGGCAATGTCTGCCGACATAATGATATACTTGGATTGCGAGGATGCATGGCCATGGGATGGATGGAATACTTATGGACTGCAGTTTTCGGGTCAAACAATAGAGAAAAGTAGCAAAGATAAGTATAAAGGCGACTATTCACTGCATTTAAAAGACGAAAATGCTTTGGTAGGGTATTCACAGCTTAACAAGACTATACCGTTGTCTGATTTGAATAGGCAAAGCACACTTTTATTCAGCTTTGCCGCAAAGCGAGTAAGCGGCAGCGGGCATGCTATTTTGCGGTTTTTGAATGATTCAAACACCTTGGAGGGAATGCCAAACAGAATATATGTTACTGAAGATTATTGGAAAGTTTATTTAAAAACATTAGGTCCTGCGGGCAGCGGCTCGGATATAACTTTTCCGCCGCAAGCCACACAGATTCAAATTGTTTTTTATCCTGCCGAAACGGGCGAGGGGCAGACGGGAGAAATGTATGTTGATGACATTGTGCTGATTTCGGATACGGAAAACCCGCATTTTTCGGTAAATTCAAAAATAACATTAGACTTTGCAACGGAAACATCGTTAGCTGTAAGCTGGACGGAGGCGGACGATGATTTTAAGATTAGCCATTATATTGTAACAATTGATGAACAATCCACAGCAGTCTTAGGCAGCAGTTATGTTTTTAGCGGCCTATCCCCCAACACAGCCTATGAGATTGAAGTTGCGGCGGTTGATTATGCAGGTAATATTTCTGATAATACTTTAGCTTTAACCGCAAAAACTGTCGATCCGCTTGCCAAAGAAAAAATGATTTTGGCATTAAACGATGAGAATATTGAATTTGAAGCTTTTTGTGATTTGTTCAAAGAAACAAATACCGAAGCCAGAAGTACACTGGTGTTGTTGGATATGAATTTTCTTACTTTTGATGACCTGAGCCCTGCCAAACAAGAAATGGTGTGTCGGGAATTATTCAATTTAAGACCCTTTAACATAGATTCAATTAAAAGCGCTTTTGAAAGCAGTGTAATTATTACACAAATTAACACTTGCTCGGAAGCGGAATTTTCAAGCTTGCTGATACAATATGCCGAGAAAATAAGTTTACCTTTAACCGATAGTTATTACTTAAAAGTAAAAAGCATCAATAAGGAAGAATTGATTTATAATGACATTGCGGCGCACAGACCTTTTAGCGATTTGGAAATGATACCAAAACTATTCGAAAAAAGCTTGGCATTGGTAATAGTAAATAATTCGGAATTTGGAGAGATAGATAATATTTTAAAAAAGTATTATTCCTACTTTCAAATAGACCTAAGCCAATATAATACGCTAAAGGATGGAACAAGTATAAAGGCGGATTTGCTTAAAAGCTTAGCATATAAAAACTTTGCATCACATGCAAAAGTAAAAGAGGCTTTTGAATCGGCGCTGAAAATTGCTTTAAAACCGACGAAGCAGGCGAGTGATACTAAAAGCGGAAAAAACACCGGCTCTTTTGGAACCGTTTTTTCTGTCAGCCCTTCCCCTTCCTTGGAAGGTCAGGAAAAGCCTGAGGATGAAGTTGGGGTGGATGATGCAAAAACCTTCGAGCCTAAAGAGCAAATGTTTAAGGATGTGCCTAAGGACTTTTGGGGGCATGAATATATTGAAAAGCTAACAGGTTTGGGAATTATCAGCGGTTACCCAAACGGGGAATTTCGTCCAAACAATGCTGTAACAAGAGAAGAGTTTGTAAAACAAATTGTTTGCGCACTATCGCTGCCTTACATGGAAAGTGATTTTACCGATGTTGATAATGGCGCATGGTATTACGACTACATAGGCGCCGCCAGCCATCTCGGAATTATCAAGGGCGTTGATAATAATCGCTTTGGTGTGGGCGAGCCTATTTCAAGGCAAGACGCGTCGGTGATAATTTATAGGGCTTTAATAAACCAAGGTGTTTTGGTAGAGTTAAAGGAAGATATTTCGTTTTCAGATAAAAATTTAATTTCGCCATATGCGGAACATTCCATATCAACGCTTATTAAGCACGGTATTATAGAAAACCATGATGGTGAATTTCATCCTTTAAATGCTGCCAACCGTGCAGAGGCTGCAAAACTTGTTTTTACTATGCTTGATATAGTAAGGGGGAGGCTTAATTGAAAAAGATAATTAGTTGCTTTATTTTAATATTCGCATTTAACACAATTATGGTTTTCGCTTCATTTACTGATTTAGAAGGCGAAATCGGCGATAAAGCCCGGCTTCTCAATAGTTTGGGTATAATGAGTGGATACATAGACGGCTCATTTAAGCCCGCAAATGCAATAACCCGCGCTGAATTTGTTGTAAGCGTAATTCGAATGCTTGGGATTGATGACCCAAAAGGCGCTGACAAGCCGTATTTTAGTGATGTTGACAATGAGCATTGGGCATTTTCGAGTATACAGCTTGCGGCTGAAATGGGGATAGTGTCAGGTGTGTCGGGCGGTATTTTTGAACCCGAGGAATCGGTTATATTAAGCCATGCAATAAAAATGATAATTTATGCAAGCGGATATAACAATGTTTATCCCGAAGAATCAAGCCATTTTCAAGCAGCGCATCAAATGGGCGTTTTAAATAAAATAAGCTTAAAATCAGACGAAGCCATTAGCCGAGAAAATGCTGCTATAATGCTATATAATGCGCTTGCCGCACCTGCGATTGAGCTTATCAGCATCGGCGAAGGCAATAAATATGGCGTTGACCGCAATTATACGCAGCTAAATAAAAACTTTGATATATATGAACTCAAAGGCATTGTTGAAATGGTCGGCGGCGTTTCGATTTACGGTAGGGGAAGCTTAAACGAAGGCATTGCAGTTATTAACGGTCAGGAGGTTTACACCGGGGGGCTTGATATAAATAAGCTTGTGGGGTATTATGTTAATGCCTTTGTTCAGAAAAAGGAAACTGACGAACTTGGCGTTATAAAATATATTGCTGAAAATAGCCGAATGAACAATACATTGATAATCAACTGGGGCGAATTAACAAATTACAGCCCGGAAAATCAAACCATAAGCTATTTCTCTGATGAGGGTTTGAAAAATAATACGGCAAGGTTGGCTGAAAATGCCTCAATGATGTATAATGGCCGTTTTGTGCCGTTTGATTTTAAGCTTATGAATTCCGCCATGGCAAGTTTAAGGCTTATTGATAACAACAACGATGGTCTTTTTGAGGTTGTATTTGTTAGTGATTATCAAGTGCTTTTTGTGGGCTCTGTTTCAGAAAAGGATAGAATAGTTTACGATAAGTATGATGAAACTCTTAAGTTGACATTAGATGAGGGCTCAAAAGACTTATATTCCATAACAAAGGACGGGCAGGCGGCATCGTTTGACGATATTGAAGAACATGATATATTACTTGTGACAATTTCAAATGACGAAGGCGCTAAGCGGAATATAGGCGTCAAGATTTTCAACAAGCAGGTTTCGGGTAAAATATCCGAAATAAGCAGTGACAGCCTTGTGATTGACAATAACCGATATATGCTAACCCCGTATTATAAAGAAAAGCTTGATGATAATGCGATAAGAAAAGCCAATGTTTCAGATTTTGTTACAGCATATTTAGACGATAACAACCAACTTTTTACATTGGTAATTTCAGAAGATGGAGAACTAAAAACCGGCGTTTTGTTGCAAGCGGCAAAATCTATGGGGTTAGAGGGCGTATTAACTTTAAAAATTATGGATGCTTCAGGTGGGTGGAACATCTTCAAATGCGAAAAAAGGCTTGTTTCCAATTTCAAACAAGAAAATATAGATTTGATTCTAACAGAACTAAATGACATTGATGACGGAAAAATGACGCCGCGCCTTGTACAGTATAGATTAAACGAAAAAGGCAACGTTTATGAACTGCGGATTGCAGAAGCGGTTAGCGATGATGCAGAGTTAATAACGCAAGATGTTTTTAGAAAGTCGTCAGGAATAGAAAAAAGACTTTATAAGGGCAGTAATTTTGGTTTTTTGCATTCAAATTTGTCAACATCGCTAATAGAGTTTTTTATCGATAACGAAACAACAATCTTTCAATTTCCAAGCCTTGACAAAGCAATATATGAAAGCGATAATGAATATTATAAAAATATTTACGATCAGGATAATTACAGCACAGCCGATTTGAAAAGTTTTGCAGGGAATACCGCCTATTATGTACAGCCCTATAATATGAGCAATGAAAGGTATACTCCTTTGCTAATTTATTTCAGCGAGGCTCCAGGCTCTTTTGATGTTGACGAAAATCAAAGCTATAAAATCATTAGCTCTGTGGTCACAATGGCAACGGACGAAGGGAATGTCAATGGCGTGTATTATTATGAAGGGGGCGTTAAAGTAAAAACGGCAAAACCCTTCAAAGAAGGGCTGCCGTTGGTCGATAGTGAAAATAAACCGCTTGAAAAAGGTGATATAATACAGGTGCATATCAACCTAAAAGGAGAAATAGACGGTGTTAAGCATATAGCATCTCTAAATTCCGAACATTCGTTGATTAATATGGACGCCACTTATGCACAGCATGTAATCGGTCGGGTTAAATCAAAGGAGGGCAATTATATCCTTGTTGAATATGGAACGGATAACGGGGCTGACAAGTTGTTTGCCTGCGTAGCCTCTAAGCCGACAACCGTTTATAAATACAGCAAAGACAATGACACGCTGATACAATATACAACTGCTGATTTACATGCGGGAATGGAAGTGGTAATCAGGCTTTATAACTCTGTAATTTATGAAATAATTATAGTTGAAAAATGATATATGAAAGGGTTTGTGAAAATATGCGAAACATACAGCTTTCAGTATTTTTGGCTGTAATATTCTTTTTTATTGGTTTTGAATGTTTGGCAGTAAACGCTGCAAAATTTGAATTTACTGTTGATAGATATGTTAGTGAAGGAAATTATTCCATCGAGTACTCAGACGATAATGTCAGCCAGGAATCGATGATTTCACAAAGGATACCCGTTTTTGCCAATGGTCAGTATGAAATTAGCGCAGATGTTTTCACTACATTTGGCGCTTCCAGTATAACCATCAGAGAGTTAACAGGCGAAAATGTCTTAATTAAACCAACCGAATTTACATTCCCGCAGTCTGAAGATTGGGTTAATTTTAAAATAACTTTGGGAAAAGATGATTTCACGCTTAGCAATAATGTTGCATGGGTTGAAATTTATATTTCTGCATCTTCAAACCCGCGGAGCGCCAATACCGGGAAAGCATATTTTGATAATGTATCGTTTAAAGATTTATCAGATGGCGCAGAGCTTTTAAAAAACGGAGGGTTTGAGGATGGGCTGAGCGGTTGGAAAATCTATGGTGATACATTTGCCGGCATCAGCCTGAAAATCTATCGAAAAAAAGAAAACAACCATAATAGTGTGATTAGCGCCAATGATGCCGCTAAACAGGTTATTGAAAACACGGGGGGCATATTTTGTTTCTCGCAGGAGTTTTCCGTTTGGCCGCAGCAAAGCATCAAAGAGGTTATGTCTAAATTAAAATTTTCTATCGGTTTAGCTACTATCACTTTAGACTATTCAAATGACAGCATGACCTTGCACGAGGGCGATACCTTGGTAAAAGAAGCGCCGACTAAATTAACAAGAAAGGTTAGATACCTTTTAAAAGTTACACAAGATGGCGGCGATATAAAAGTTGCTTTGTTTGAAGCCGGCAATGAATTTTGCCCTGTGAGCATAATATGCGCCGATAAAACCTTCGAGCTAAGCGGGGATATTTCCTTTTTTGTTGAAAACCTCGGCTTAAACACTATTGAAGCAGAGCTGTTTGAGCCGGAAATTAATTATATATCACCGGTAATCTCCAGCCTTGATGAAGGCAATATAGGAGATGAATATCTGCAATTAGCATCAACCTTCGGCGCAAATATTTATTATATGTTAGACGGCGCAAACCCCAAAACCTCGGGAGTTCTTTATACCGGACCTTTTAAGCTGACGGAAGGTGATTACAAGGTGCGCGCCATTGCAGCTTTAAATGGCGAGTTTGGGCAAGAAAAAGAATATAATTATTCTGTTATAAAAGTTATGGAGAGGTTTTCTTCCCAAACAAGCAGCAGCTTGGAATTTAGTGATGAAAACGCCTTTGCCATTGACAAGGGCATGCTAAATATTAGGTCGCAAGCGGGAACAGGCTTTGTTGCAATGTATAAAAAACATTCATTTGAAAATTTTTATGCCAAAGTTGATGTGGTATTTGACCAAAATAAAAAAGATGTTTTTGAGCTTGTTTTTGGCTACGAAGATGAGAATAACTTTTACTCGGTGAAGGTTGACAGGCAAAGGGATACTTTTGAAATATGCAAGAATAATTCGGTTCTTGATGCAATTTCGGCGATAAGCTTAAAAGAAAATTTAAAGTATACAATTGAGGTAGAATGTAAAGATGGGCTGGCAGAGGCTAATCTTAGGAGCCAAGAAGGTGAAATTTTAAAGGGTGCAATTGCGCTTTACTCCGGTCATGGTTTTATTGGGTTTGCTGTTTCAAGCCAAAGCAGGCAAATGGGAATTTTACAGGTTGACAATTTTGAAATAAACACAAAAAAAGTTCCCGAGCCTAAGAAAATAGTTGCATATCAAAACCCGGATGGCATCTATTTGGATTTGGTGGGCGTGACGCTTTTCAGCCCCAATCCAAACTATAAAGTAAGGTACACCTTGGACGGTTCCACTCCAAATTTGGAAAGCAAAACTTTTGACGGTACAATACCGCTTACCCCTTCCGATAACGGCAAAATTCGGGTAACCGCTCAACCTGAACAAGAGGGCGTTTTGGTGGGCAATCCTATTGTTTTTGATTACTTGGTGCGCAGCGACAAAGAGACGGATAAAGGCAGCATTGTCGCAGATTATATGGTTCCTTTCGCTCTGTTCCAAAATTACGAGCTGTTTTATCCTGATGCTCCGCTGTTTAGGTCGCTATCCGATGTTGATAGTTTGGCGGATATTGACACAGTTAGATATGAGGATATGAAAACGCGTATGCTTGCAAGCATTCAAGCCGGGCTGAAGGGTTGGGGCTTTTATCTTCCAGTCAGCAAGGCAAGTTTTTTTGATTATTTGGACGACCAATTGAAATTAGTAACCGAAATAGCGCAAGATGTGTATGAAGAAACCGGTGTGCATTTTATGGTGATGCCGCAGCTAAATGTCATTGAAGACTGGAATCCAACCGAAAAGCTGCTAACCGAATGTATGAAAAAGCTGTTGATTGAATACGGTGATTCGCCATATGTTACACATATAAACGGTATTCCTGCCTTTACCACATTTACCGGGGATGTACTTAGCCCTTCTCAATGGGCGGCGGTAAGAGAGAATATAGAAAACGACCCGGACATACCGGAAAGAAATAAAAAGTTTATATTGTTTATAGATTTTCGCAGAATTAAAAGAACGCAAGTTTATACGGATTTAGTATATAAAAGATACATGGATGTTTGCGATGGGGGCTATTTGTACAGCAATCGACTGGATGCGGAAAATTCTTTGCTTGACCAAATGTTGGAGGGCGTTGAATCACGGCAAGAAAAAAAGTATATCAGAGGCTCGGTCGAATATATGTATTGGCGTCCGGAGATTGGGAACGCATCAAACCCGCAGGGTACAAGCGAAATCAGAAATATGCTCAAAGGCATGATGGAGCGGGGCGTGTCCCTCATTCATCTATGCACTTGGAATGATTACTCGGAAACTGCAGTAGAGCCGTCTAAAAACAAATCGTATGTTTTGGCTGATATACTCAATTATTTTTCAAAATGGATGGAAAATGGTGAGGAGCCGACTTGGCAGGAAGATGGAATTTATTTTTCGCAGCCGATTGAAGTTATGGTTGGCGAACATTTGCTGCTGGAAGTATTGGGGTTTAAAAGGACAACAAAGGAAAAATTCGTAAAGCTGGAATTGGAAAACAATAAAGGAGAAATTGTTTACACCTCGAAAATTGAAACGGTTTATAATGATAGATTAACTGATATTGCTTTGAAAGTTCCAACGGATAATTTATACGGTTCGCTTTGGCTAAGACCAATTCTTTCAATCGGCGATACTGAAGGTAATTTAAGTGAAAAAAGGTATGGCGATTTCATTAGCATTAACAGGGTTACCCGTGCAAACCACATTGTTATTCACAGAAATATTAAAGAAATGCTATCAGAAGGTGAGATTATTGATATTAAGCCGTTGCTGGAAGGCAATGATGCAAATGCGACAAGCTTTGGAAGCTTTTCGAAATCGGCTGTTGAAAGCTTAGGGGTAAAGGTTTCAAATATTGAGCAAATAAAAGATGTTAAAATTTATCGCGGTTCAAATGTAATGGGTGATATTGATGTTCAAAAGCGTCATTACCGGGTTTATAGTCATATAAATGAAAAAGAGGAAGCGCCGGAAGGCAAACAGCGGAGGACAATAAAGATAATGTGGCAGGGCGCGGCTGAAAACCAGGACAACTGGGGCGGCAAGCTTTTATTTGAGGGGGATGTAAAAATAAATGGCTCCCTTGATTATTTGGCAAACAAAGCTTTTGAAATAAAAGAGGTTGACGGGAAGCCGATGCCTAAGTGGACATCCCAAACCCCCATGCGCAAAGCATCGTCTGCAAATAAAGGTGTTAACGGGATTATAATAGACATTACTTATAATCCGAAAGACAAAATCACTTTAGATTTTGAAAGCCCTGCGTTAAAGGATATAACTTTCACCTTAAATGAGTTGGAAAGCGATGGCATATATATTGCTCAGTTATCGGATAACAGCGGTTTTACCAGTATATGTTTAACGGATTATGACGTTTCAAAGCAGCCTATGACCGCCATGGATGAAAGTTTTGTCGATTTTACATACAATGTAGAGTATTATGATGATAACCCCATGTCCTTTTATTATGCCGAGGTTCAAACGGCGGATAATCGTTTTCTCAAATCAACGCCGATTTATATACAAAACAGCGAAGATGTTTCGCTAATCGATAGCGTGGTGTGGTCGGACGACAAAAAGGATTCGGCGCCTATAAAAATGTTGAATATTGAAAAATATTCGGGGATATTTTATTTTGAGGATGAGGCAGGGCAAAGCAGCGCAAGGTTTAAGGACTTTAGCGGTGCAGATAACACAATGAGCGGCGGCGGCAATATAATTAACAGGTCGTTTAGGGGATATGCGGATTCTTCGCCGGTGAGAGAGGGAAAAGGCATCAGCTTTAACGGAGAAGGGCAATTTGCTGTTTTTACAGACAGTATGGTTCCCATAGGCGCCAGCACCATTGAGTTTGACCTAAAAGTAAACAGCTTTACAAAAAATCAAAACTTGCTTTCCATTATTAACGGGGCGTATATTTTAAATATAATGCCCGGTGCAACTTTAAGGTTTACAAGGGCGTTTGCGTATGAGCACGGAAATATGCTAAGGAACACGGCTAACTCCACAAAAAAGCTGGAGAAGGGGAAATGGTATAAAATAGCTATAACAAATGACTGCAAAGTAGCGACCGTTTATGTAGACGACGAGCCGTGGTGTCAAATTGACAGCCCCGGACGCGCGCGAAACGGAGTGATGGTTCTTAGTAATTCGCCCGGCATTGCGACAAATGCATTTGACGGAAGCATTGATAACCTGAAAATTAGTGCGGTGCCATATCGATAGGGGGAAAAAGCGTGAAAGAAATAACAGTAGGCGTAGATAAGAAAAATGGTCTGTTCTTTATTAACGAAAACAAAAAATGTCTTGATGACAGCGCCTTTATAAAGTTTTATGACAATATAGAATATTCAATTGGCATCAGTTTTAACAACAATTTATTAGAGGCGGACTTGTTTGCCGATAACGAACATATAAGAGGGCTTATTGCATATATTCCGGGGGAGGTTGACATAAAAACAGTAGGCGCAAAAAGATGTAATTTTGTCAAAGAAAAATATCTGCACCGACCCAAGGTTATGGATAAAAGCCTTGTGGTTGCTAATTTTATGTCGCCGTTTTCGTTGAATGCGGATTATGATTTGTATTTTCGCGATGCTCCCTTGCTAAAACCAACCGGCGATGAGGTTGAAGACACTGAGCTCCGCATGAAAACTGCCTATGAGCATGGAGTAACAGGCTTTGAGGTTTTTATTCCGTTGCCTGCAAAGGAGCAGTATTTTAAGTCTTTGGAGCTAATTTTTAGCGCTGCAAAAAGGCTGTTTAATAAAACCGGTATAGAGTTTTACATTATACCCAGAATAAATATAATAGACAGGTGGGAATTTTCGGCGGAATCGATAGCAGGGCTTATTATTGAGCTGCTGGATAAATACAAAGACAAGGGGCTTTTTAAAACAGCGGGCAGCTTTCTAATATCAACATTTAACGGAGATACCCTAAGCCCGAACCAATGGGAATACATACAAAATAAAATAGAGCGGCATGGGCATAGTATTTTTTTATCGTTAGACATGGGGCGCATAAAAAGGACATGGAAGGAAAACGGCGGTTTTTGCGGACCGGTCTTTAATCGTTATTTAGAGGTTTGTGACGGGACATTTTTGTTTAGTCATTCAACCGATTATAAGCATCAAAACTTTTATTCCATGTGCAAGGCTTCAGAGCAATATACGCCTAAAAAGTATGTTATGGGAACAGTTCAATACGGGTATTGGCGCCCGGAGATTGGCTGCATTTTTTCGCCGCATGGCACAAGCATGTTTCGTGATGATTGGGAAAGAACGATACAGCAAAAAAATGCGGCAGTAAATATAACCACATGGAATGACTACTCGGAAGGCGCAATTGAACCTTCTTTCAATAAGGGGCATGTTATTTGCGAAATAAATAATTACTACTGCAACCTTATGAAGGGTAAAAAGCGCGTCAACAATGAGATTTACATATCTTATCCCGCAGAAGTTTTTGTTGGCGAAAAGCTTGAAATTGAAGTACTGTCCTTTGATAATGACTTAGATGTTGCCCTAACTTTGGAAAGCCCCGACGGAAAAATAGTTTATGCATCCAATGCGGATAAGAGGGAAGATTCGGTTACTTTTGTTATACCTACTATAAAATTTGATAAGTATTTGTATTTGGTTCCTAAAATTGAAATTGGCGGTGTTGTCAAGCTGTGCGATTTTATTAATATGAACAGAATAACCCACAGCAATTACACATTTATTCACAGAAAGTTTTCGCAGCTGCCCGGGCAAAAGCTAAAAAAGGGTGAGGGAAAGCTTTATACCGGCTCATCTTATTTGGGTAATATGGACGAGCAGCAAAAGGATTACCAATATGGTAAATCCATAAGGATACTTTGGATTGGCGAATGTGAGAACTGGAACGGTCGTTTGATTTTTGGAAAAGGTGAGATTACAAACATTAAGCATTATTTTGAACAGGGTGAAAGCGTGAGGTTTGAAAATAATAAAGCCGAATGGGTTTCGCAAACTCCGTTTAAAACGGTTCCGTATGGAAATGTTGGGGTTGATGGTTTTTATATTCAAGGTCTGTTTGATGAGGACGAAAGCAACATGTTGGAATTTGATAACGGAATTTGCGTTTCGTTTAAAATAGCGGATTTGAAAAAAGAGTTAATTGAAAAAAATATAGAAAACGGCGGGTTTATCCGCATAGAGCTTGCTGATAGAAATATTTCAGACGATAAGGGTGTTGAAATTCCCAAAAACATAAAAAACGCTATTTCTTATTTTTATTATTATGACGGTAACCACAACAAGTCAATGCCCTGCTATCGTATAAGAAATAACAACTATGCTAAAATAAAATGTTTTGCTTATGATGAGGCTGAGGAAAAAACGAAAAAAATCGAAATCTTTCAAGAAGAAAGCATTGTGGCTGATTTTGATTTGGAAAAAGCCGCCGGCTCATATTGCGCGGATTTAACCGGGAATAGGCAAATGTTGCTCGGAGGCGGGGCGGTAATCAACCGTTCTATATGGGGCGGGGCGGAGCGCTCGCCGAAAAACGGGCATTTTGACGGTGCGGATGATTTTATGCTTTTGTCAGACAGCGCCGTGCCGATAGGGTCTAACCGCATTGAGATTACATTAAAAGCCAAAAAGCTTGGAGCGGATATAATAGATGTATATAACGGCGCATGGAAATTATCGTTGCTTGATAACGGGGCTGTTTTGCTTAGCCGAAAAATCGGTATGCTAAAAAATATTAAAACTTACGAAATCCTTACAAAGCCAATTATTAAAGAGGATGTTGAATACAATATCACATTTTCAACCGATTGTGAAATGGTGAGGCTTTGGGTCAATGACGCCCTTGTAGGAGAAACACCGTGCAAAGGGGTTGCAAGGAATGGGCACACAATATTGGGGAAAAACTTTTGCGGACAGATAAAAAGGTTGAAAATTTCTATCCAATGATGTTGCATTAGTTCGCCGGATATCGTTAAAGTTTGTTTTGATGAACAAGATTGGAGTTTTGTGTATGGGTAAATCAAAATTGCAGAATTACGGCTTGTTTGCTCGTATTTTATTTTCATATATGACTATTATAGTCGTGCCGATTTCCGTATGCTTTTTTATTATGAACAACATTATAAACACATTGGAATATGAACGGATAGAAACAAATTTGCTTTCATTGGAGCACTCAAGCGTGCAGTTTGAGGAGCGTTTGAACGAAATGAATAATATCGCCATTGCGATAAGCCTAATACCAAGAATAAAAACTGTTTTGCATGGCAGCAAGACCTCGTATGATATTTGGCAGGCGCAGAAGGATTTGTTTTCCTTTAGCAACAACACATTCATAAATTCACTTTATGTTGTGTGTCAAAATGGGGTTGTCATTGCCCCTGATAATGCGTATGACGGAAGCATTGAGCAATACAATGTGTTTACATATAATGATATGGACTTTCAAAGCTTAACCGCGCATTTGTTTGAGGAGGATTTTATAAAAAGGATTTATCCTTCCGGCGAAATCAGTTATAATGGCGATAAAAAAAATATGATAATGTATGTTCAAAAAATACCGATTGACTTTAATAAAGACAAATTGGGTTGCATTATTATGCTTGTTGACGCTGAAAAAATAGCAAACATTATGGATAAGAAAAACAGCTATGTTGAAATAATCGACGGTGACGGTAAAAGCATTATCAAGGGCGGCGCAGCCGTAGAAACAACAAAAGCGTTAGGGAAAGAAAGAGGATATTATACACAAAATAATAATTTGGTTTTATATACTACATCTGAATCAACCGGGTATAAGTATTTGGCGGCAAATTCAGAAAACAGCATAATTCATCAGATTAAAACAATAAGAACAATCATAATAATCGTTATTTTTTTGTGGCTTGTTTTAGGTTCTGTCATATCGATTTATTTTTCAAAAAAACATTCATTTCCTATACTTGAAATAACTTCAATGCTAAAGAGAGCAAAGCAGGGAAAGAATGAGCCTTTGAAACAGGAGGATTATTCATACATAAAAGATTCGATTGTAAATATTTTAGAATCCAATGTTGGGTTAAGCAAAAAAGTCGATACACAAAAATTATTTGTTCAAACCGAATTTTTATATAAGCTAATGAAAACAGGCTTTAAAAACAAAGAGGAGATGGATGAAGCCGGCAAGCTTGCGGAAATAGAACTATCCGAAAGCGCCTTCGTTGTTATAGGTGTGATGCTTGGGGAAGAAAACGCCGATGAACAAAAGAGCATGGTTTTTGCAATGCTTGAAGGCTATTCGAATACCTTTCCCATTGAAATCAAAAGCAATATCTTAGCGGTTCTTGTAGTGTTGGACAAAGTTGAATTGATGAGGGCGGAAGTTGAAAAGATTATAAATCAAATAAGCGATTGGATTGTTTTTGCAGGCGTAGGAAGTATAAAGCATGACCTTATGGAAGTTGTAAAATCATGCAACGAAGCGCTGGATTTACTTGAAATTGCCAGCATAGAAAATGCAAATACAATAATGTGGAGCGAGGACGCAACCAAAAGGGTGTGGAGTTATTTCTATCCGTTGGAAATTGAAAGCAAGCTTGTAAGGCTTGTTAAGGAAGGGGACGAAGAAGAAACAAACAAACTGCTAAACACTATATTCGTTAAAAACTATGTTGACAGCCAGTTATCGTATGATATGATGAAATATCTTATAATGGAGTTAAAAGGAACAATTATCAAAATAATTGATTCTTTGCTTAGCATGGATTATAATTTTTGCGATAACATTAAAATCTTTATCGATAAGCTAAATGTTAAGCAAAACCCGATAGATGATTTCCAAACTATTAAGGACATTTGCAGCATTGTGTGCAAAAGAGTTCTCAAAAACAAGAAAGAAAATAATGAGTTTGCGGATTTGATTATTGAATATATAGACGATAACATTTCAAAACCCGATATGTATGTGGCAAGCATAGCTGATAAATTTAATGTGAATATAGATTATGCCAACAATTTGTTTAGGAAAGAAACCGGGTTTTCCATCGCAACGTACATCAACAGGAAAAGAATGATAAAGGCAGCGGATGAGCTGAACAAAAAAGATTTATCGACTGAAAGGATAGCAGAGTTGTGCGGCTATAACAGCCCAAGGGCTTTTAGAAGGGCATTTAAAAGGTTCCACTCCCTCACACCCCAGGAATACAGAAATTTGTCCCGCGAAAAAAAATAGTCCCTTGTTATAAAATGTGCCGCAATATATAATTATAACACGAGGCTACGCAAAAATAAATTTATTATAAACGGAGGTAAATGGTTTATGAAAAAAATTATTTCACTAATGTTGGCGCTAAGCTTGTTTGCTTTATCTTTATTAATAGGTCCTTTTGCAAATGCAAATTCCGCTAATTTGATTAAAAACGGAGACTTTGAGATTTTCCCTGCCAGAGAAAGCAGCAATCCTCCGGGTTATTGCTGGTCTGCCGCCAACGCATTAGAAGCTAACTTCTATGCAGCAGGGCAATCCCTTGATGCTATTGTAATGGAGGGGGTCGGAAGAAACGCCTCAAGAGGGCTGTTTATAAATGACATCCGCCCTGGAAATTATATTGCGCTGCGCAGCGAAAGAATTGATGTAGACCATACAAAAGGCTATAATTTCTCCGCGTGGGTAAAACCGGTTGAGGGAAACTGCAGGATAGGCATTAGGAAACTGAACAATGAGGGGGCGGAGCAGGGAGCGGTTTATTGGACAGATACGCCTGAATTTGTCGAAGGAAACGACTGGCAGGAAGTGCAGCTTTCTTTAGGACCGGCAGGTGCCGGGGCGGATGTTGTTTTAACAAGCGCCACAACAAAATTAGAAATTGTCATTCTAAGCAGTTATACTAATACAAGAATGGATAAAGCGTATTTTGATGATATATCGCTGACCGAAAAGTCAGATACCGATTTAATTCCTCCGGAATGGACAGAGCCTAATTTTATTGCCTCAAACATAACGCCAACTACGGTGGAGTTGGAGTGGACAGCCCCAGATTCTATAAATGGGCTGAAAGAATATACCCTGATTGCAAAAGATATAAAAACCGGTAAAACAGCAACATCTATCTTGGATGCCGGCGTAGAATCAACAGTAGTTACAGGGTTATCGCCCGGCAGGGAATACATGATGACATTGCAAGCTACCGATGAAAAAAACAATTCAACCACGGATGGTCCTGTTATCAGCTCGGTTGTAACATCGTTTGGCATTAGCTTGATAAATGGCAATTTTGAAAACGGGTATGAAGGGTGGTTTGTGTACAATGGACCGGAAAACAGCCCTTATGCAAATGTTTCAAAAGAAATTTCAACAACCGTTACGAAAAACTCCGGTGTAAGCTTGCATTTAACCGATAATAACCAAGGGTCGGGCTATGTTAATGTTTCACAGCGTGTGGCGGTTGACCCTTTAAAAAAATATGCCATTTCAGGATGGGTGAAGCCGGAAAGCGGTTATGTTTCTGTTAAAATAAATCCTTTCAACTCGGACGGCGTATTGCAAGGCGTCTCCAATGAGTTTTTATTCAATGCATCCGAATCAACGCAATGGCAGGAAATAAGCCAAATCGGCGCAAGACAAGGCGGGGATTTGGTTATCAGCGCACAGACAAAGTATTTGGAATTTATTTTTAACGCTTCGGAAGGTGCGGTGAGCAATAGCACCGGCGAAGGATATTTTGCGGATTTTTCCATAGAAGAAATACTTCCGATTATGTCCATTGATTGCAAATTTAAAAATGCAACAGATGAAGATAGAGATATAACGCAAACAGGGCTTGAAAGCGGCGATATAAAAGCTGAAATAGTTTTGAAAAATAATTCGACCGACCCGCTGCCGGCTGTTGGAATAATGGCTTTATATGATGATAATAAACTATTGCATGTAACAATGGCTCAAACTGATGAAGATATTGCGGCAGGCGCCCAAAAAACGCTTACCATACCTGCAATAGGGGTAGACGACCCAACGGATAAATACAGCTTAAAGGTTTTTGTTTGGAAGGATTTATATGCTTTTGAGCCATATGCCAGCAGGCAATATGCGCTAAAAAAAAATAAACAGTAGTTTAAACGATAGTTTTGAATCAAGAGCGCAAACGATTCTTATCTTTGACAATGAAGAAGCCTGGAGTTTTAACGATTCTAAGCTGTTTGCAACTGTAAACGCTTTCGAGGAAAGCAGCGCGTTAACCGAAACGGAGCTTGAGAATTTTAATCTATTAACTGATTTTACATTTTTAAACGCTAATTCGCAAAGCTCCGTTTGCATTATTTTTGGATATAAAGATACAAACGATTATTATTGCGTCGATATAGACGGCTCAAACGAAAGTTTTTCCATCAAAACGGCAGACCGTGTTTTGGACAGCCGTAAGTGCACATATCTTCCAAATAAAAAATATCATTTGCAGCTTGTGACCGAAGATGGTATTTCTGAAGCTATTTTAACGGATGAAACAGATAATATTGCGTGCGGGGTTGTTGCCCAAACTGAAAATACAAAGGGCAGGGTTGGATATAAGGTGGGAGGCAAGGTTAGCGGAGAGCTGATTTGTTTCGACAATCTGCTTGCAACAAGCGACATTCCGAAAATAACAACTTGGAAAAACCAACCGCTAAGCGAAAAAATTGTGCTGACCGATTATATGGTTCCAATGCCCCTATCTGATAAATACGAGTTTTATTACCAGGACGAGCCGATATATACATCCGCTAATTTAGAAGATGATATACAACTGCGCATGGAGGAAAGCCGGCGCGCCGGTTTTGACGGTTGGACATATTTTTTGCCTTTAAGCTCACCGGAATCCTATATTGCGAAAATGGGTGAGTATATTGGGCATGCAAAAAGCTTGAAGACAAAAACAGGGAAAGACTTTTATATAGTTCCCCAATTAAATTTCACCGAGGATTGGGATATCTCGGTTGATAATGTAAGCAATGCAATTATTGGCATTCTCAGTCTTTATAGCGATGATTTACCGTTGTTGGATGGGAAACCTTTGATTTCAACATTCGGAGGCGATTATCTTTCGCCTATGCAATGGGATGCAGTTAGGAAAAAGGTGAAAAAATCTACCGCGTCAAAAAAGGATTTTTACTTGAAGCTTGAGATGGGGAAAATAAAAAGAGACCGCTTTAATGAAAAGGTTTTTAACCGTTACCTTGACATTGCTGATTGCGTATATTTATATTCAAGTTTTGACGACCCGCAAAACAGCAAAATAGAGGCAATGATAGCCGCAAGAAACCAAAGGGATGACAACAGAGAAATTAGCGCAACGGCAAAAAATATGTATTGGCGAACTGAAACAGGAACTGTTATTGACGGGCGCGGTGCAGATTTGTTTGTTAAGTCTTGGGAGTATATTATCGATAAAGGCTTTAACATTGCACATGTTACAACTTGGAACGATTATTCCGAAACGGCTATTGAACCTTCATATAATCGAAGCGATGTTATTTCAAAACTCAATTTAAATTATTCAAATATACTAAAAACAGGCGACTACATAGCGCCGAGCGAGGAAATTTATTTTGTGCAGCCGTCTGAAATATATAAAAATAGTGCGATTGAAGTTGAAGTTATCGGCTTAAAAAGAAACACTCCGGACAGACATTTTGTTTTTAAGCTTGAGGATGCAAACGGCAACACCCTTTACGAAACAGACCTTATGCCGTTTCCGAAAAACGAAAGAAAGATAATAAGGATAGAAATCCCGCCTTTATGCTTTGTAGGGCAAGAATGGGTGTATCCGATTTTATATGATGAAGATAATTTAACGGTTAAATACGGGGAATTTATCAACGTTAACAACATTACACGGAAAAACTATAATTACATATACAGAAACATTAACGAAATGTTATCTAAAGACGAAATTATTTCAATCGTCCCTGATATTCAAAGTAACTTAATTGATGACATTAACCGGTTTAATATAGATGTATCAGGAATATCGGACATTTTAAATATTGACATTTATCGGGGTTTTGATTATATGGGGAATAACGATATTCAACAGCGCGATTACCGTGTTTATAGCCATGGCGAGGTATTTTCGGTGCCAAACGATAAAATGCGTGCGAAAATAGCTGTGGAATTTCAAGGCGGGGGCATTACTTGGAATGGGCGAATTAATTTTGATGCCACGCCAACGATAGTCAATGTTGACGGCGCCTTACAGGGGACAGAAAAAATAGTAAATAATAATACCTATATCAGCTATAATTGCGCCACCCCTTTTCTAAGGGCATCTTCCGCAAATAAGGGCGTTGATGTTTTGTATATGGATATAATTTATCCTCCGGCTGAAAATATTACAATTCACTTTTTAGATTCTAATTTATCGGACATTACATTTACGCTAAACGAGTTGCTTGATGGTTCGATTCGCAAGTCCGAAACCAATAATAATGACAGTGTTGTTACAATTTCGTTGACGGACAGGGAGATAGCGGCAAAACAGGCGCTTGCTCCGTCCGACGCATTTAGTTTTGCGTGGCGTTTAGAAAAGGCGGATAATGTAAAAAGCTGTTATTACTATGTTGGCGTTAAAACCATTGAAAACCGATTTATTAAATCAAAACCGATTTATTTGCATCAAAGTGTGGGTAATGAGCCTATTGCATCGTTTGATTTCGAGGAAGCCGCCGATGAGTATGGACCTTTGTATAAAGATTTGAGTGGAAACAACCAACGAATGATAGGCGGAGGAGGTTTCATTCATAGGTTACTTTATAATAATCCGGAAAGCTCCCCGCAACGGGTTGGGGGAAAACTTGAGTTTGATGGAATAGACGACTTTGCAGTTTTAACGGATAGCGCTATCCCGATAGGAGTAAATACCGTTTCTTTTAGGCTTACCTTGCATTCCATCAAAGAACAAAAAATATTAAAAATCCGCAATGGGGGCTATAATCTTGAAATGTTAGCGGACGGCGCAATAAAGGTTGGAAGGAGAATCGGAAATAATTTTAATGAGTTTATTACCAAAAACAAGCTTGTTGCAAATAATGAGTATCAAATCGCGCTGACGCATTCCGAAACGCTGTTATCCCTATATGTTAACAATGAATTATGGGGTCAAACCGTGGCAATAGGCTTAGCAAATAACGGTCCTGCATTTATTGGTTCTAATGAAAGCGGAACTCAGAATATGCACGGGGTAATTGATGATTTTAAAATATATAACAAGCATTACACAGAAATAAATTAGGAGGAATATTAAAATTGAAACGAAGACCGAATGTATTGTGGATAATGAGCGACCAGCATAATGCAAATTGCATGAGCTTTAAGGGGCATCCAAACGTTAAAACCCCCAACCTTGATAAGATTGCATCAAATGGCGTTGATTTTACCCACGCTTTTGCAAACAACCCAATTTGCTCCCCGTCAAGAATTTGCTTTATGACAGGGCAGCATGTTCACACACATCTAATGTATGGCAATCGCAACACCGATTATCCCATCGCAAATAACGACACAATAGCCTATAAGTTCAGACAATTTGGATATCAAACGGCATTAATCGGGAAATCGCATATGGTAAGAAAATGGGATAGTGATGGCTTTGAGCACATCAGATATTGCGATATGATAGATAGCGAATGCGGGAATCCGATGTCCAATCATTATTTTAAATATCTTTATGAAAACGGTCTGGCTGATTTGTATGAGGACGGAACGCCTAAGCCCGGTCAGGAGCATACATTGGACGGCAGCAAGCCTTCTTGTTTGCCTCATGAATTTTCTACGGAACATTTTATAGGAAAAGAAACATTGGACTTTCTCAATAACAGGGATAACAGCCGACCTTTTTTTATACATATGAGCTTTCAACGACCACATGAACCTATAACCCCGTCAAAAGAACATTTTAATATGTACAATCCTGATGATGTGGTCTTGCCGGACAGCGCTGTTGATTATTTTGAAAATCGATTTGCAGGCAAGCCGCAGCATATGATTGATATGTTAAAGGACGGGTGCGCATATCCCTTGGCTGACCCAAACTCGAGCAGACTCAAAAGGTGTTTGGCATCGTATTATGCAATTATTAGCGCGATAGATAATGAAATAGGAAAGGTGCTTGAAAAGCTTGAGGATATGGGCGAAGCGGATAACACCATCATTTTCTACACAGCGGACCATGGCGATTTTGCCGGCGAGCACGGTCTTTTTCATAAAAACTTCGGAATATACGAATCTATTCAGCGCATACCTTTTATTTTATGTTACCCAAACGGTCCTAAAGGCATAAAGTGCGACGGACTTGTAGAATCCTTGGACTTTTATCCGACTATTTTTGAATTGTGCAATATCCCTATGCCAAAAGACAGGCAGGGCGCAACATTATTGCCTATGGTGTCAAAATCTTCTCCGTGCAAGGAAGAAATATTCTGCGAGTATGACTGGCTTGAAGAAAGAATTGTTGCGCTGCGCACAAAGCAGTATAGAATGGTGTATTATAGCGAAAACGAAACAGGAGAGCTTTATGACCGTGATGTAGACCCCGGTGAGATAAAAAACTTATGGAATGACTTAAATTACAGGGAAATTAAAATTGCGCTATTAAACAAATTACTGTCATTTACTTTGAATAACAAAGGAATAACAAGTCTTAAAAATGATTTTGCAATAAACAAAAAAAGAGAATACGACCCGGTAAGCCTTGTGCATCATAAAGGCCGCTACTGGAGCAGGCTTGAAAAAGCATACAACGAAAAGCTTGCATGGCCTCCAAAAGATTTGTAGAGGTTGTAATTAATAAAGGGGCGGAGCATGAAAGCACCGCCCTTGATTTTTATTTTGAGTGTAAATGACGCTACCCAGCTAACAAAAAATAATGATTGATTAAATTAACGATTTTCAAGGTATTTCTTTCGTAATTTTTCCGCACCTTCGGCTCTTCCGGTAAGCTTCAGTCTTTCTATATATTCTTCAAGGTGACCAATCGTATGAAAAGGCCCTCCCTCCTTTAGAACAGTCCACATTGGGTCAATTGTGCTGCCGGATGTCTTCATCATGCTGTCATGCCAATCCAGTATAATTTTTGCACCTTGAGCGCAAACTTCCGGATAGCGGCTTTTAAGGTCATTTTGTTCGTATGGGTCGTGTTTTATATTAAACAGCATCTCATCATCAAATAAATGGAACCCATCGTGGTAGGTTCTTATGTAAAGCCACTCGCCAAACCTTGCGCTGCGTTGGCATACATGCGCCATTTGTGACAACACAAGGCTTTCCCTGCCCTGCTTTTCTCCCTTCAAAATTGTGTTTTTATACGACAGACCGTCCCACTTGTCGTACTTTTCTAAGCCCAACAACTCTGCCATTGTCGGAACCAAATCAAGGCTGTAATGGAGCTCCTTATCTTTATGGTTTTGCATCCCGTTGGGCCATTTGATTATCATGGGAATATGACATGTGGGGTGGTCGGCGGTTGCGTGTTCGCTGCATATTCCCAGCTCGCAAAGATTTTCTCCATGGTCTGAAGTCACTATAATGACAAGGTCATCATATACACCCTGCGCCTTCAAAAGCGCCAAAACTTTTCCGATTAGTTCATCTGCATACCGTATACCGCAGTCGTACCCATCAATAATCTTACGAAGGTCTTTATACTCTGTTATTTTACCGGGGTGCTTTGGATATTTTGGGTTTGTAATGTCATTGTACATAGTAATTTCATTTAAGGAATGCGGACCGGTATGTTTTAAACACTCTTCAAATATTTCCGGCGTAACCCATGTGTTTAGCGGCTCATCCTCGAAAGGATTTTCATAATCAGCCGGTGTTCTATAAGGGGTGTGGGGGTCCCACAAGTGCAGATGCAAAAACCAGTTATCCTCTTTGCCGTTCCTTTCCACCCAATCTAAAGCCACGGGGATTACCTCCTCCCCCGATTCCATGCCCCTGCCGCCTACATTATATGTTTCATTGAAGCCCGCTTGAAACCAATACGATGAATGCCGTTCGGAGAAGGTGCTGATAGATGCGGTATGCATTCCGGCACGCCTGAAAAGATTATTAAAATTATGGTTGTCTATGGGGTCGCTAAAACCTCTTTCTTTGCCGTACGGTCTCCTGTCCGCACAGGTTCCGCCGTGCCCCACAGCGCCATTGTGTATGCCGAACATACCCGATATTAGCGACGCTCTTGAGGGTAAGCAGGGCGCATCGGAGCAATAATAATTTTCAAAAACCACCCCTTCTTTGGCAATTTCATCAATATTAGGCGTTGTCAACCTCTTATAGCCATAGCAGCTCATATGGTCGGGTCTTAATGTGTCAATATCCAAGAATAAAACACGCATTTATAATCCTCCCTATTTTAATAGTAATATATTAATTATAACATCTTGACAAAAAAATAGTATAGGTATAAAATGATATAAAATTAGCACATTATTGACATGGAGGGAATATGGATATTTTTTTCGAAAATCACGATGCGATTACTTCTGAGCTTCCTATCATAATTTTTGAAAGACAAACGGATAGTGACAGCTTGGGTTGTCACTTTCATTGGCATGAGGCGTTGGAAATCTACTATGTCTTATCCGGTGGAATACATCTGCTTTGCAATGGTGAAAATAAGTGGGTTTATGAAAATGAAATGGCAATTATTAATTGGTGCGAGCCACATAAAAGCCTATGTTTTTTAAACGGAACAAGGCATTATATTATTCAAATAAATTTAAAATCTTCAGTTTTTAAAGTGTTTGACAATGTTTATCAAACATTTTTGCCAAGGGATTCCTTTATCGATGATTTGATTTGCAAAATTATTAGCGAGTACAATGAGCGCAAGGATGGGTATCAGCATATGCTTTTAGGGTATTTTTCACTATTTTTTGGGCATTTGCAAAGAAGCAATCTTTTTGGAGGGCGAATTTCACAAAATCTTGATAGTTTAAAGCTTGTTCAAGAAATTCTAAAACATATTCACAATACCTACACAAAACCCCTTTCCCTTGATTCGCTGGCAAGCAGCATAGGTATAAGCAAATCGTACATGTGTAGAATTTTTAAATACCACACAGACACAACCATACTCAAATATGCAAATAAACTCAGATGCGCCCTTGCGATTTCGTTAATCTCACAAGGCTCCTCCGTTTCGGGGGCAAGCGCTGCTGTGGGCTTTGGGGATTATAACTACTTTTCCAGGCTTTTCAAAAAAGAAATCGGACATTCGCCGTCGTACTATTGTAAATAATGCAATTCATGACAAAAGCATCGCAGCAAGGCTAAGAAAATTATGAGTTTTTAATGTAAGGGTTTTAATTGTTTGTTACAATGCAAAAAAATGGGTTGTCTGCCAATTGAAAATGATATTAGACTGTGTTATAATAAATACTAAGATTGTTGCAAAGCCTTTCGGCTTTGCTTCCGATGTATTTATTGAAACGGTGTGTAGCAACTTGATTTAGCAAGTTGCCCTGTTGTTATAATAAATACTAAGATTGTTGCAAAGCCTTTCGGCTTTGCTTCCGATGTATTTATTGAAACGGTGTGTAGCAACTTGATTTGGCAAGTTGCCTTGTTGTTATAATAAATACCAAGGTTGGTAGGCGCTTTACTCTATATATAAATGGGGTGTTGTGTTGAAATGTTTTTTGTTAATTATTTTTATGTTTTTTGTGCCTGTGGCGACAGCGGCATACGAGGTGCCAAATTATTCGCCGGAATTTTTTTTAGAACAGATAAACTCTGCATCAAGCTATGAACAAATCAAAGGCGAGATAGAAAACCATTCGGTCGATATAGGGGTTAATTTAAGTGAATATAACAATTTGACTGCGAAAGATAAAGCGGGGGTTATACAAAAGATTGTAGGGAACAGATATTACAGCATATCTGATTTTGTGCAGCATTTTGAAAGTGCAGTGGCCGATTCTAAATCTAAGTCGGGCGGTAGCAGTACCGGCGGAGGCGGAAGAGGAGGCGTCTTGATTCCTGCGCCCAACAAGCAATATGACTTTAATATATCAGGGGTTATCTCTTTGCCGGATGGTGAAATCGCTCCGCAAGGAGGCTTTGAAGTTGCGTTGCAGATTAGCGGCGATACTTATGACAGCGTAATTATTCCGGAGGGCAGCAGCAGTGTGGAATATTATGGTGTGTACCAGGTGCGGTCAAACGAAAGCAACATAATCATAAGCTTTGTATTGACGGGGGATGAAAACGCCAAATATCAGATGCTTACAAACACCGAAGTTTTGCCCTTGTCTGAGCAAGGCAACACATTTATTGCAGATATTAAAATTCCATATGCCCAGCGCAAGATAGGCGGGGTTTTTCGCTTGGCAGAGGATATTGGGTCGTTAAACGATGATTTGCCTATAAGGGTTGACTTGGCAACTCATGATGTTAAAATTTCTATTGATAAAACATTGGCGGCAGGGCAGCGCGATGCTGAGTTTTTAGTAGGCGTTAGCCCGGGCGAATACAGCATCGCATATACCCCCGACACCCAGGGGAAATCAGCGCTCCAACACATATCTGTTGCAAGTGAGACCATTTTTGTTGATGTTTTGGATAATGACAAAAAGGATATTGTTGGCATTATAATTAGTCAAAATTACATTGAGGGCTATATACGCTTACCCGATGGAGAAACTGCACCGGAGGGCGGGCTTTTAGTTGAGGTGGGGAGCGCAATTGCGGAAATTCCGCATGGCTATTCCCAAGCCTATTATCGCACAGGAATGTATTACCAAACATACCTGCATTGCTCGGTGCTGTCTAAAGATTATTCAGGCACTCAATTTTCCGGCGGTTATTACACAGCAGACAACACTTTAAGCATAAAGCAGAATAATGTGGTGGACTTTTATGGTTTTGACGAAAGTTTAAATATAGATTTGACCCTTAAAAAAATGCAATGGATTGAAGGCGTAGTTTCATTGGACGAACCTTTAAGCTGCGATGTGGGAATTTCAATTCTCATACAAGGCGAATTATTCTCTTATGGGGGCTTTTTCCATATAGAAGCGGGGGCAACAAGCGCCCCTTATTTTATTGAAATTGAAGAACCGGCTAACTCACTTTGCCACATTAATTGGCGGTTGCGCCCGGAAAATCTTAAATATGTAAATGTGTTCGGCTCGGATGAATTTATTGCAGAGGAGTATTTAAGTCAATTGAATATATGTGCGCAGGTTGATAGGGCGGCTGAGTTATTTAACGGAAATGTTAGCCTTCCCGAGAGCATGGGTACATCAGATGAAATATACATGCAACTTAACTTTGAAAGTAAAAATCATTCGTTTTCTCAAGATATTGTAATAAATGCGGGCGAAAGCAGTGCGGAATACGCTATATATGGCGAGTCCCCGGATATAGCTGATTTTTCGGGGGAATATACCATATCCGCCCAACTTTCTTTTTTGACAGGTGAAACTCTTTATTATAATGGCGCGGGCTTTTCATTCGAGCCTCCTTTTGCCATAGCGGTGGAAAATGAAACAATAGTTCGAAATATTGTTTTGCCGGAGCCGAACAGGGAAATTATCGGTAGGGTTATTATGCCTATTCCGGCAACGAGCGAGATGGGGCTATATATAAGCGTTTTTTCTGATTGCGCAATTGCAGTCACCGAACATATACCCCTTTCGGTGGGCGCACAGTCTTTTGACTATGAAATAAAACTTTTAATACCGGATGAATATAGAGATTATAAAATAAGCTATATGGTTGCAGACTCTGACAACAAAGCGTATTATAACTATCTTGATTTATATTTATCAGAGGACGGCTATACGCTTTTGGAGCAGGAGGGTGAAATCTTTGACTTATACGGACGGTTGCAGCCCTTGGGGCAGGATATTGACCTTGGAGGTCTTATGGTTATCGGATGCATAGAGGGCGATTTTATCCTGCCTAATTCCTATGTTGTCCCAACGGGAGAATATTTTAGTTATGTTATACATGCGACAAATGGCAAGCACACTCAAAGTAAAAATTATATAATCAGCGGCAGAGAAAATAAAGCACATTATATGATGTCCTTTCCCCGGGCGTATCAGGGCGATGAATGGACGATTTGGTATAGCGTCGGCAATGTCGTACCCGAGCCGTCCACGCCTGTAATTCCCAAACCGCCCGGCATAGCTATAAACATGCCGGGCGGGGGCGGCAGCGGCAGCTCCTATCCCAAGCATGTAATTCCCGATAATCTGCATCAAGGTTATAATATTTATCTTGCGCAAAGCGGCGGGCTTTCTTTTTATGAAAGTGATGCTCGGAAATTCGCCTTCACCCAAAGCGAATTTGAAAATATAAATATTTATGCTTTAGGCACGGACACGCCGGCGCCAAGGATAATAGGGGGCTTTTTTACATCGGCAACCGATATACCCGAAAACGGTGTTAGTGTATCGGTTATCCTTAAAAGAACAGATATGTACGAGAACCTCACCCAAAACTTTTTCTATACGGGTGAGGCAGTAAAATATAAGTTTATAACATACGGTGATGGAGATTATATACTTAAATATATTATTGATGGGGAGGAATTCTACTATCAAGACAACTATAAACTTACATCAGACAGAAACTTAGCAACTACAATAGAAACCGCCGGTATTCCTGCGCAATACGGTAAAGATGTTTATTATAAAAACATCTATCCCCAGTCCTACTATGCCAAGGTTTTGCACTTTTTGGGCGCTAATTTGCCCGAATACCTTTATAAAATAAAAATACTGATTTATAATAATGAAGGTAATGTTATCAACGAGGGTTTTGTAAACAAGGCTATCAGTCTAACGGAGACGCCTGTTGTTATAGGGTATAAAATAGGCGGATACAAAGCATACTTTACTGAATGCTTTATCGATAATTCATATCATTATCTTAGAGGGCACACAACTGATTTTAGCATGGCGGCAAAAGTTTACCCGGTTCCCCAAAGGGGGGCTCAATTTGCGTATATGCAAATTGGTAATCCCACAGTTGGGTTTTCAAGGGGCGTAGGCACAGATGCAGCAATAGACACATCATATTTCGATTACAATGATATAGACGAGAACACCGTTTGTGTTAATAAATTTTATATGGTGACGAGCAATGTTGGGGAAGCAGAAAATGATGTTATATTTTTGGCTTGCTATGAGCTGTCCGGCAGGCTGAAGTTTGTTAAAAGCTTTCCGCTTTTTTACGGTGAGACCGTTGTTGACTTAAATTGGTCAATAGATAAATCAGATATAATAAGGGTTATAGGTTTGGGCGATGCCATAAATCCATTATTTGAGGAGCTGTCTTTTTTCGGGTTATAATTAAAAATAAGATTGTGGGGTGCAATATGGCAAAGTACGAGAAAACTTTTAAAGGTGATTTTAATCAAATTCTAAACAGGATACACAATGGAATACTGCATGGCAGTTTATCTGCCAGCTATGAAGATGGAAGCGATGTTTTTGCTGGCGGTGTGCAGTGTGCTGTTCGTGTTTATGAACGGTACAGCATGATGGGAAAAAATCGCGTAAGCTTAAGCGTAACACTTATGGGAAATGAAGACAATCTTCATCTTTCGGCAATCACCTCGGGAGGCAGCCAGGCAGTATTTTTCAAGATAAATACATTTGGCGAAGAAGCCTTTTTAAATTGCCTTAAAGGCATTGTTGAAGGCAAATAAATACCAACAAGAGCCTGCCCATAAGAAAGAAACGAAAGGTTTTATAGACAGCTATTTACAGGAAATTCGAGTAACCTTTTCGCAAACGCGGCAGTAAAAAATGTACCGCTGCCTAATATTAAGTCTTTTTACAGCGCGATATCTTATTCTGCAATTCGGGCAACAGAAACAATTTTCGAAAAAACTATTGACAAACCTGCATTATCCTGCTATAATTTTAAAAGTTGGCTATTGGAAACGGGCAGCCGGATGCGGGTGTAGTTCAGTGGTAGAATCTCAGCCTTCCAAGCTGATTGTGTGGGTTCGATTCCCATCACCCGCTCCACTGTTTATTTATTCATCATAAATAAGCAAGATGTGCGCCTGTAGCTCAGTAGGATAGAGCAACTGCCTTCTAAGCAGTAGGTCAGGAGTTCGAATCTCTTCAGGCGCGCCATATATTTTAGTAGCACCACTCCAAAAAGTCATAACAAGCTGCAATAGTTTATAAACGGTGGGTGTAGCTCAGTTGGTTAGAGCGCCAGATTGTGGCTCTGGAGGCCGTCGGTTCAACTCCGATCATCCACCCCAAATAATGGGCTGTAGCCAAGCGGTAAGGCACCAGACTTTGACTCTGGCATTCGTTGGTTCGAACCCAGCCAGCCCAACCAATTATTTTTTATAATAAAATAAAATGTGACCCATTAGCTCAGCCGGCAGAGCACTTGACTTTTAATCAAGGTGTCGTGCGTTCGAATCGCACATGGGTCACCATCAATAAACCGCATGAATTCAAAATTCATAGCGGTTTTTCTTTTGCCTAAAATTAGATATATTTTATCGTTTGCATACTACCTGTATACTGCTGTTTATATTTTATTTATTTCATTTTGCAAGAAAGTCAAATCTATATGGGTATAAGTGTCTGCTGTAAAAGCATAATCTGCATGCCCTAAAATCATTTTAATTGCGTTGGTATCCATTCCGGATATCGTCATTAGAGTGGCGGCTGTGTGTCGTGTTGCGTGAGGTGTTTTGCCTTCTATTTTTAATTCCTCCATTATCGGCTTGAAGATATATTTCCTGTAATAATTTGAGGTTATGGGTAATCCTTTCTGCACAGTCTTATTTTTGCCCCTGCCGACCTCTTTGGATTTGGTTATTAATAAGTCATGCCCTTCATCATAATACTTTTTAATGTGCGGTAGCGCTTTTGGGTGTATCGGTACTGTCCTATCTCTGCCCGAATCGGTTTTTAAGCCACCTGTTAATGTCATATCTTTTAAATTTACACTAAAGCGCGTCAATGTTAAGAGCTCACTAATCCTAAGCCCCGTGTAACACAATATAATGATAGTATCGGCATAAGGTAGTCCGCATTTTTCCATTTTTTCCAACTCTAAGTCAGTAAATATAGTCTTGCATTCTTTCTTTTCGCTTGGAATTTTAATAAATTCCGCATAGTTTTTATTGCAAACATCATTCTGTATTGCGTATTTATACAAAAGTCCGCAAAGAATTTTAATTTTTGTTTTAGTTGAAAACGAGCGGTCTAATTTGCGTATTATCTGTTGCATATTCCCTGTTCTGATGTCGGTAAACTTAGTGGAATGTAAAGGCGCTAAATGTTTATATGCAGCTGTATAATTATCTTGTGTTTGTTTGCTTATATCTATAAAATCAGGTGTTTCAAGCCATTCTTCGTACAACTCTTTAAATGTTATATTTGCTTTTGGGCTTGTGGGAGTGATTTGTTCTTGCGCTAATGCTTTCAAAGCTTCTGTTTTTGTTTCATGATAACTTAAATATCTAAATTTTTGCTTGTTTTTTACCATTTCGGATACTCTAACCGCCCACGGTTTTCGGCGTCTGCCGCTAAGCTTAATTACACTTCCGTAACCGTTAGGCTTTTTCAGCTCTTTAATTTTTTCGGGCGTTTGTTTTATTCCACAGTATGAACAATATATACTATCGCCTGATATTTCTCGTTGGCATTTTTTGCTTCTGCATATCATGGTATCACCTGCTTATTATAGTTTTCCTTCTTTGGCATAAATATCGTATGCAAGCCGCACGAACTTTTCAGGTAAATCAAGGTATTCTGCAATTTCCCAAAACTCATCATAACCTTTATAGTGCGCTTCTTTAAACTTTTCAAATGGCAAAAACTTATAAATCGCATGTCTGTTTGCCCTGTATTCATGTCTTGAAATTAATTCATATGGGCTACAAACTTTATGGGTCGTTCCGGTAGCACAATGTCCGTATTCGTGAGAAACAACATTAAATTCATCGTCTAATGTCGTGATTTTATCATAGTCAACAAAAACAGCAAAATCCTTTTCAATGTTAATGGTTGCGGCTTTGTGATTTGCTATATTAAGATTTTCTAAGACTATATTTTCTTTTTGTAATTCATTGTATAGGTTGGTAAGCGCCTGCATTTACTCACCATCTTTCCTTTGTCGTTCCTTTCGCCTTTGATTAAATATCCGTGCCATGTCAAGTAGGTTTTCTTTATCTTCTTCTGTAAGGGTTTTTGATTCTTCGTAAAAAGCGAAGGTAAAGTCGTCGAAGGTGATGTCACTATCGGGCGGAGCAGGATTGTTTGTTTTACCGAGGAGGTAGTCAACGGATACATTGAAATAGTCGGCGATTTTAGAAAGTGTTTCACCGCTTGGAATGGTGTTCCTTTCTTGCCAGTTCACAAATGAGTTTGTTCCTAAAGACAAATCTTTTAACATTTTATTGCGTGTTATTTTTTTCTCGCTAATCAAATTGTCTAACTTTTTTAAGAAAATCATGTTTAGCGTCTCCTTTCACTTTTCTTCAGTTAAATCAGTTGCCATAAGCTCTTCAAGTTCAGACTTTCCGTGATTTTGTATTTCTTTAATGTTGCCTGTGTTTTTGGGCTTTTTAGTTAGTAAGAAAAATAACGGGGAAACAATTCCGATGGCCATTGTTATAACACTTTCAAAACATAAACCGACCATGCAACCATACCAAACAGGCAAACCTTTTATCGAAGAATATATAACACCTAAAAACATTGCTAAAACAATAGTATTTAAACTCCTTAATTCGCGAGTTAATAAGCCAACAACAATTTCGACAGCCACGGCAATTCCGCCCAAAAAAACCAAGTTTGTGTGTCCTATAAAAAAGCCAAAAAACCCTGCAACACCCAAACCAGAGGTGATTATAAACAAAATATTCGCCACAATGCCACCATCCTTTTTTTGTTATTGGTTAGTTTCACCAAACGAGGAATAGAAAATTGTGAAACATAACAATTATGCTCAGATGAGGAAAAATAACATTGACATTCCTCAGGCGGTGAATTATAATATAACCAAGTATTAAAAACAGACACAAAAATCCCTTGAATAATTTATTAAATTGTTCTCGCAAAACAAGTATACATTATTTGGGGATTGATGTCAATAAAAATCGAATAGGGGGTGATATGTTTGGGAATCGCAAGAAATGTTTTGAAGTGCAGAAACGCGCTCAATTTAACGCAAGAGGAGCTTGCAAATAAAGTTGGAGCTACACAGGTTTTTATATCTCACATTGAAAAGGGATATAAAATACCGGGGCTTGAACTGACAAAGCGAATTGCAGAAGCACTTGAAACCACGGTGGATGAATTAATAAGTTAGAAAGGAGGGCAAAATCATGCAACCACTTGAAACAATCACAGTAGCAGAAGCAGCAGATGTTATGAACATTTACCCACGGTTGCTAAGATACGGCTTGCAGCAAGGGAGATTTCCCTTCGGGTTTGCCGTTAAGCTTAAAAATTGGTCTTATGTGATTTACAAAGATAAGTTTTATGAGTGGGTTGAAGAAAAAGTAGGGTAGAAAGGAGCGAAGTAAATGTTCATACTAAGAAAATCTTGTCTAAAAAAGATTGCCGAAAAAGACAGACAAACACAAGACTTGCGCGAATACTACCGTGGGAAATCGGAAAACCTTCTGCGGGATATTGCGAATCTGACGGCTGAAAAATGCGAACTTGAAAAAAGGTTATCAGAATCGGTTGAGGGGTTGACGCCAAAGCAAATCCACATTATTGGGGCACGAAAGAAAGGGCTTTATATTTACAGCGTTTGTCGTGGAGAAGTAATTTTAAACAATGTTCGCGTGCCCATCAGCAGTAAAAATTACGATTACGAAGCTAAAAAATTAGCCGGGATAAGGAATAAAGACATGAAAGGCTGTAAGGCTGTGAGGTGGACGCTGTGATTGGGATAACGGTACATACATTTATAGCGGTGTTTATAGCGATACCTTTAGCACTATGGGCGGTGGTAACATGGGAATAAAAAAACCGCCCACATCGGAAGTGTGAGCGGGAAGCCATAAGGGGCTTATAAAATCAGTTAGTTAAATTATATACGAAAGAAGGAAGGTTGTCAAATGAAAAGTTTTCCGAACGGCGCAGAGATAGTTAAAGAGGATATCGATAATATTAAGCTATTGGGCGAAAAAGGATTGTCGCCCGCTGAAATAGTAAAAATCACAAAATGGAGTCGGTCAACAGTAGCAAGGGCGTTAAGTGGTTACTATGACGCTCGATTTGCTGAAAAAAAAGAAGAACAGAAACAGACCGCAAGCGAGGAATTAAAGGATTTAATGGCTAAAAATCTTGAAATACTTATTAAAATTGATGGGTTTTTGGCTAAGGAAAGCGAGGTTGTCAAATGAAAAGTTTAAAAACATTAATAGATGAATATATCAGCGCAAATAAAGCGACACAGAAAATTGTTGACGAAATAGATAAAAAGTATGATGTTTGCATAGTTGACCCTGATAAACAGGTTCACATAGTAGGGTACTACGGCAACGAAGAATGGGAAAAAGTAAAAGAGGCTTACGGTGTTGCAGAAACTGAATTTATCGGCAGAAACGACACGGCTTACAAAACGAAAGAAAGCTTTGTTGTAAACGGTGTGGAATTTTTAAGACTTTTAAAAGAGGACCCGCGAGAGGAGCAGAACGATGAATAAATATATTTTCACCTTTGGTTGCGGACAAAAATTGGCGGGCTTTTGTCAGCCGATTTATGCAAAGGATTACACAACAGCACGACAAAGAATGGTTGATATACACGGCAGCAATTGGAGCATGTCGTATACAGAAGAAGAATGGGAAGCGGCAAAGGAAAAGCTACGGTCTATAATGTTTCCGGTCGAAAAGGAGTTAGAGCCGATTAAAGTTTATGAAGAGGACAAGCCCGGAAAGGAGCAGCCTAATGGATAATTTTAAACAAGCTGAACGAATATATCACACCGAAGATTTAAAAGACCCGACTATCATAGGTAACTGCGTAAATTGCTTAGAAAACAAAAAGACATTTACCGTATTGACTGAAGATTACGAAGCGTACATAGATTGTGAAGGCAACCTTTTTTGTTCGACTGAATGCGCATTGGAATTTCACGATGTGAAAGAAGTTGAATAATTATGAGTTTTATATTAACTGCTGAAAACTATCATTCCACCGAAGCAAACAAACGCTTTATGTCGGTGTCGCAATACAAAGACTTTATACAATGCGAGGCTATGGCGTTAGCTAAAATTAATGGGGAGTATAAACAAGAAAACACAACTGCTCTTTTGGTAGGCAGCTATGTTGACGCTCATTTTGAAGGCACTCTTGACATATTTAAAGCTAAACACCCGGAAATATTCTTAAAGTCCGGTGACTTAAAAGTAGATTACATCAATGCCGAAGAAATAATAAACCGTCTCGAAAACGATGAACTGTTTATGCTTTTTATGTCAGGGGAAAAACAGGTTATAAAAACTGGGGAAATTGACGGTGTGCCTTTTAAGATTAAAATCGATAGCTTGTTTCCGAACAAAATTGTTGATTTAAAATGTATGCGCTCTTTAGAACCTATTATGGGAAAAAGCTTTATTGAACATTGGAGCTATGATATACAGCTTGCGGTGTATCAAGAAGTGTTTGGCGGGAAATTGCCTGTTTATATTGCCGCCGCAACAAAGGAACCTGTAACAAACCTTGAAATAATACATATTCCTCAATGGCGGCTTGATGAATGTTTGGGTTATTTAAAACAGGATTTACCGCACATTACAAAGGTTAAATTAGGTGAAATCCCTGCCGAACGGTGCGGCATATGTGATTATTGCAAGCAAACTAAGGTGTTGACAGCTCCGATTAGTTTTGAAGATGTTGGGTTTAGCACAAAACAAATAAAGATGATGAGAGGGGAGAACTAATATGGCAGTAGCTTTGATTTATGGTAAGAGTGGTGCAGGGAAAACAGTTAATTCTACATTGACAGAAGGCAAAAACCTGTTAATGGATAGTGATAATTCGAGCGTGGTACTTAAAAACTTTGAACGGCCGAACACGGAAATTATCAAAATTCCGAAAATTCTTCAGCAGCAAGACAACCCTGCCGACAATGATTATTTTATTAAACAGTTTGAAACGACGGCAAACTCTAAAAAGCATGAAAACATTATTATTGATAATCTTACTGACATTATAGACAGGTGGCTTTTGGAGCTTGGAGAAGTCGGCAAAAATAGGGGTGTTGCCTCGCAGATGGATTATCAGGTTGTGTATTACGGCATCAAGCGATTAGTGAGAGCCGCAACGCTTGTTGATGTTAATGTAATTTTCAATGCATGGCAAGATACATATGCGATTACAAAAGCTGACGGAACACAGATAAGCATGGTAAGCCCTAAGTTGCCGCAGAAAATTCTTGAAAACATATGCGGACTTGCAAACATTGTGGCAAAGATAGAAACCGTAGAAGTTGAAGGTAAGCAAATATGGTTTTATCGTTTGCAAGGAAGTGAAACGGTATATGCGAAAGACCAGTTATATTGCAGAAAGACTTGCAAGCCGGAAGATATATTCAACGGGAAAGGGGTTAAGTGATGAAAGAAAAGTTTATATCCCTTTGTAACAAAAATATTGAGCGCGCGGGAATAGATAAACTTCTTACATGGTTAGATACTACTGATTTTTATACTGCGCCGGCAAGCACGAGATTTCATGGTTCACATGAAGGCGGTTTAGTTGAGCATTCGCTGGCTGTATTTGAAAACATGAAAAGCGGTATAAAGATATCAGCTGAAAACGAAAGTGTCGCTATCGTTAGTTTGTTTCACGACCTATGCAAAGTTAATTTTTATGTACCGGAATGGAGAAACAAAAAGGTTTATTCCGAAAACGGCAGTAAGCGTGACGAGGGCGGTAGGTTTGATTGGGAAACGGTACAAGGATATTCGGTGGATGACCAATTTCCCTACGGTCATGGCGAAAAATCGGCTTATATAGTGGGGCTGTTTATGAAACTAACCGTCGATGAACTTATGGCAATCAGATGGCATATGGGTGGTTTTGACGATAGCATCAAGGGCGGTAGCTATGCTTTAGGTAATGCATTTGAAAAGTATCCCCTTGCTTTAGAACTACATATAGCAGATTTGAGAGCAACTTATATTGATAAGAAGTAAAAATAAAAACCATTAATTTAAGGAGGAATAATTAAAATGGCTATTAATTGGCAATTTAACGCAGACAATTACGAAGAAAGAAGTTTTGAGGTTTTACCAATAGGCGACTATCGTATAAGGGTTGAGAAAGCGGAACAAGGGAAATCAGCAAAAGGAAATGATTTAGTTAAACTAACCTTTGCAGTATCTGGTAAAAATACAAGGTTATTTCATTATATAACTTTTTTACCGAATAACCCGGAAGCGACAGACCAAATGCTTGGTGATTTCTGGGATAGCTTTCAAATTGCGCATGGCAATTTAGAACCGTCAACATGGATTGGAAAAGTAGGAGCGTGCCGGACTAAGCACGAAGAATACGAAGGCGAAAAGCAACACAAGGTAGCATATTTCAAAAAGCCTAATCAGGTTGAAAAACTGCCCCCATGGGTTGAGTCGAGCAGTGTGCATACTCAACCGGTGCCACCACCGACAGACGCTGATGTGCCGTTTGATATGGACGATATACCGCTGTAATGAAATTTAGAAACTATCAATCTGATTTGTTGCGCAAGGTTCATAAAACTTTTGTCGCAGATTATAAGCGGATTGTAGCGGTGTTACCATGCGGCGCAGGAAAAACAGTTATATTTGCATTTATGGCAGCCAGTTCACAAAAGAAAAATAAAACGGTTTGGTTTTTGGTGCACAGAAAAGAACTGTTAGACCAAACGATTGACACATTTGACAGGCTTGGGATAGAGCGAAAAACGATACATATTGGTATGGTTAAAACATATTCAAATAATTTACACAAATATCCTAAGCCTGATTTTATTGTGTTCGATGAGTGTCATTTTTCTATGGCTACTACATGGCAGAAAATCATAAACGCATATCCCGATGTGCCGATAGTCGGACTAACTGCCACGCCTTGCAGGTTGGACGGCAAACCCTTAAACGCCACTTATGATAATTTAATTGTGGGCATTTCAATGAAGCAATTAATTAGAGAAGGCTTTTTAGCAGACTACAAATATTATGCGCCTACCGTTGCAGACCTTAAAGGTTTGAAAAAATCCAAAGGCGATTATGACACTAAGCAACAAGAAATTGTTTTATCTCAAAGGGCTATATTTGGCGATGTTATCAAACATTACAAAGAATTAGCGGACGGTAAGCAGGCTATTTGTTACTGCTCTACAATTAAGCATTCCGAGGCAATGGCGGCTGAATTTCAAGCGGCAGGAATAAAAGCTGTGCATTTTGACGGCAATACTCCGAAAAAGGAACGAGCGGAAATTATAAAAAGGTATCGAAACAAAGAAATAACTATTCTGTGCAATGTAAATTTAATCGCAGAAGGTTTTGATGTACCGGATTGCCATTGTTGTATTATGCTTCGGAAAACTGCTTCAACAGCGCTATTTATTCAGCAGTCAGGCAGGGCTTTAAGGCCGCAGGAAAATAAAACTGCAATCGTTATAGACCATGTCGGAAATTACATCGAACATGGAATGCCTGATGATGACAGAGAATGGAGTTTAACCGGGAAGCTAAAAGCAAACAACCGCTTTAACGAAAAAGGCGAACTGGTCGTTCGACAATGCTTACAATGTTTCGGTACATTTAAAACTGCTCCGATGTGTCCGTATTGCGGATGGGTTTATGAACCTACAACAGAGGAAATAAAACAGTACAAAGAAATTGAGTTGCAGGAAATACGGCAAGCAGATATTAAAAGGGTTGAAGGATATAAGTCGCCTGATGAATGTACTACTCGGCAAGAACTGGCTGATTATGCAAAGATACATGGATATAAGCCAGGGTGGATGTGGCATCAGGCGCAAGCAAGAGGTATTTATCGATGAATGAAGCGGATTTAATGAATTCTATAAGAATTGCTTTAACGAAATATGCAATGGTTTTCAGGGTTAATGTAGGCTCGGGAAAAACCGTTGACGGCAGGTTTTTTTCAACCGGGGTGCCGAAAGGTTATTCGGATTTGTCCGGACACAGAAAATCAGACGGAAAAGCGTTTTATTTTGAAGTTAAAACAGAAAAAGGAAGAATAAGAAAAGAGCAAGCGCACTTTTTAAAAGTCATGAAAAGTACCGGAGCGATAACCGGTATAGTTAGAAGTGTGGAAGAAGCGGTTAAATTGATTGAAGGGGGTTGACTTTGAAGAAAATAATAGTATTGATTGTTTTAATGTTTTTATGTTTTTCTGGTAACGCTGCCGAGACAGTTTTAACCGAACAAAACCGCGCCAAACGAGCCGAACAGCCCTACAAATATTTAGGAGAATACACCATCTTTGCATACTGCCCCTGTGTGGCGTGTTGCGGTAAGTCAGACCATTTTACTGCCTCCGGTAAAATGGCAGTTGAGGGCGTGACGGTAGCGTGTGATATGGAGTTTGGCACGGAATTAACGATTGAAGGTGTGGGCGAAAGGATAGTGCAGGATAGAGGGGGAGCGATATACGGCAAATGCATTGATATGTTTATGGAAAGTCACAAGGAAGCGTTAAAATTTGGGGTTAGGAAGGTGAAGGTGTGGGAAAAAGAATGAAATATAAATGTCCTACTTGCGGCAGTAAAAATATAGTGTTTTGGAAAGAAGAAGTTAGAGAAAGACTTTACAGATTTAAAAAAGATGGAAACATCCATGAAAAACACTTTAAAAGCATGATACACGAAAAAAACGGGTTAGAAGGATTGTTGTGCTTAGAATGCAAAGAGTTTATGAATTGGATTGATAGCAGCGCAGAAGAATGGGGGGGGAAGGAATGAATAAATCAAAATGCGGCGATTGCAAATACAACACAAATAGTTATGTGTGCCATCCTAATTGTGGGGGATGTGACGGGCAATCAAATTATATTTCCCGTGAAATTGCTAAACGGTTTGGGTTCAACATATCCGATACGCAATTTTTCATAATCCCGAGTGTCGGAATTACACACAAGGCGTCAAATTGCCGCTTTGCAATCGCTTTCGCATGGTTTAACCTGTTGTTTTGCATCAGATTTTTCAGGTATGTGGAGGTATCGGAATGACTAAATCAGAACTACTACAAAACGCAAAGCCAATTTTATTTAACACCGAAATGCTGCAGGCGATTTTAGACGGCAGAAAGACGGTAACGAGGCGAGTTATCAAGCCGCAGACGGTCACACAAAACAAACCCGATGGACAGACAACGATTAGCTTAACCAAATTCATGGAAACCAATAAAGCGGATGCCGAAGCGATTTGCTTATGTTGCGCGCCATTTCAGCCAAACGACATTTTGTATGTGCGGGAAACATGGCAAAAATGGGATGAAAATTTAAAAGACGATTATATCTATAAGGCTTGCCATGAAGATATTGCAGAAACATATAAATCAATCGGTATAAAATGGCGTTCCCCCCGTTTCGTGCCAAAAGAAGCGGCAAGGCTATTTTTAAAGGTTACGGATGTTAAGGTTGAGCGGGTGCAGGATATTACGGAGGAACAAGCGGAAAAAGAGGGGGCATATAAAGCTGTATGGAATGTAAGTACCGCAAAGCAAAGAGATAAGATACAACAGCCGACATTTGTCAATGGGTTTGCTAATTTGTGGAACGACATGTACGCCAAACCAAAGCCGGCCAAACATAATGGAATTATAACGCACTATGCAAGTTATCCGTGGGAAAACATAAAAGAAACACGGGAATACAAAGACAAGAAGTGGTATGTTATGGGTAATCCGTTTGTGTGGGTATATGAATTTGAAAGGGTGGGAGCGGAATGAGAACGATTGCGGAAATAAAGGCTGATATAGAATATTTAAAGCAGAACGACATGGATAATACAGTGACAGCAGATTGCATGAAAGAACTATTGCGTTACCGTGAATTGGAGCGTGATGGGCGGTTAGTGGTGTTGCCGTGCAAGGTTGGGGATACAGTTTGGGTTAAAAGTAGCTTTTTCAACAACAATATTGAACAGGCAAAAGTGATTAACGCAAGGCATGACGGATTTAATTATAAAGTAGTGTGCGAAGGGATTGGTGAAAGAACATACGGCAAAACCGTATTTCTCACCAAAGCCGAAGCCGAAAAAGCGTTAAAGGATGGTAAAGTATGATTAAAAGGCTAAACATTGGCACAGTTGATATACACATAACGCATAATAATTATTGTAATACTTGTAAATTTAGACGCTATATAAACCACGAAATAGGTCATTGTTGTTTGTTGCTTACCAATGAAAAACTAATCCGCGATGGAAATAACTTTTTAAGACTGAAAAAATGCAAGGAGCGTGAAACAGAATGAAAGCTATTGATTATTTAAAGATTAAAAACAGAATGACGAAGAACTGCGAAATTGCTTGCGACTGCTGTCCCTTGTCTGATTTAAATAATGGCGAGGATGAGTGGTGTGACACCCTCGAAAATTATAACCCCGAAAAAGCCATCGCCATCGTCAAAAAGTGGGGCGAGGAAAATCCTGTTAAAACATATATGATGGATTTTATGGAGAAGTTTACAAAGGCAGAAAAGCTATACGATTATCACGGCAAAGAAAGACCTGCTTTTTGCAGAGACGCCGTTTACGCAAGAGGAAAAAGACATTGCGAAGGCAAGCCTTCAAACTGTTACCGTTGCTGGAACGAAGAAATGAGGGATGATAATGCGTGAGATAAAGTTTAGGGGCAAGAGGGTTGACACAAAAGAATGGGTTTATGGCGTGCCTTTTGGCAAATATATGATACATAGAATGACAACGGCTTATTACGATGACGAAGTGCCGATGTCGGGATACCCGGAGTTTGACTATATCGAAGTCATCCCTGAAACAATAGGACAATACACCGGACTAAAAGATAAAAACGGTGTTGAGATTTATAAGGGGGATATAGTTGCAGGCGTTGCATATTCTTTTGACAGAAAAGGCGTTATTGTTTGGATAAATGAATTAGCGGGTTTCGGCGTGAAATATCTCGGCAGGGATACTCCGACAGCGTGGGAAGAATCAAGTATATTAAAAAATATTAAAAACAACAATTATCATTTTGCCGCCGAAATTATCGGCAACATCCACGATGACCCGGAGTTAGGGGGAAAACATAATGATTAAACTATCCCACAACTATTCTATCACAGTAGACGAGCGCGGCTATGTTCTGTCGCAAATTAAAATCAGAACAACCGGAAAGGCGGCAGGCACAGAATATCATTCCGATATGCAATATTACAGCACGCTTGAATCCGCTTTGTTGGGGTTTTGGCGAGAGTTAAAGCGCAAAGTGTTATCAGAACATGACGGAACGCTAAACGAGGCTCTAAACCTCTCAAAAACGGCAAGGAAAGATTTTTTAAACGAGATTAAAGGAATTACGGGGGAATGATGATTTTCTTACGGAAACGGACGGGGTAATGCTATGAAAATAATACACGAGATTAAACAAAAAATAATGTGCACCGAATACGCGCGTCGTTACTTAAACCTTAATATAATTAAATCCGGAGACCGCACATATTCTCTTTCCGGCGGTAATAATGCCACCTGCCTTTTGGTAAATGATGATTTTTGGTATGACTTTAAACTAAGCCAAGGCGGTGATGTTATCGACTTATGCGCTATCGCTCGCTATCAAGGCGATAAAAAATCTGCCATTCGTGAACTTTCGGAAATAACCGGAGTTACATTTACTTATCATTCAAACTGGGTTTCGTATACTCAGAACCTATGCAACGAAGTGCAAAAATACCACGAAAACCTAACTCCTACCGTTAGAAAATATCTTAATCAGCGGCGTATATCAGATGAAACGATAGACCGCCTTAAAATCGGTTTTAACAATGAAAAACGCATAGTTATTCCTTATTGGAAAAATGGATACATATCTTATTATATTACGCGGGCTTATCGAAAAAACGACACTCCTAAATATAAGAAAATGAAAAGGGACGGTCTTAACGAAAACATACCGTGGGGTATGCATACTATCGGAAATACTTCTGACTTATTAGTTATTGCCGAAGGCGCATTCGACGCACTATCTTTTGAGCAGGAAGGATATTCTGTGCTTGCTACTATGGGCGGTCATTTTTCTCGAGAACAACTTAAGACTGTTATGTCGGTATGCCGACAATACGATAATGTATTTTTGTGTTTCGATAATGATGATGCCGGAAATTCATTTACCTTTAAACTTGCCGAAACACTTTTTACAAACAAAATAAAATTCGTTATCGGACAACCGCCAAACAAGTATAAGGATGTTTCTGATTTTTATGTTGATAATAATTCATTGTCAATACTGATTAATTCCGCTAAGGATGGCTTATCCGCACTATGCGAAAAAATAACCGGTAAAGAACAATTTAAAGAGTTTGCTTATTCTGTTTCTCGTTTCGTTGCCAAACCGGAGCTTACAGAGCTTTTCAATGCTGCCGAAGATAACTTTCCGAAAGACTGGTTTAACGAAGTTAAAAAAATATCCTTTAAAGCTCCGTCGGAGGATGAAATTGCTAAATCTGTTTTAGAAAAACACAAACTTCGTTTTTCCGAAAGTCTCGGTTTTTATGAGTATCAATCGGGTTTTTGGCAACGCAAAACAGATACGGAAATACAATCGTATGTTTCGGACGAACTCGGGTTTTATCGTACCGGCTCGCGAATATCGTCGATTACCAAGCTTATTAAAACTGATGCAGTCTCAACTGATTTATATAATCAAAAACTTATTTTTAATTTTCAAAATGGAACACTTGATTTAACTGATTTTACTTTTAGGGAGCATAGAGAGTCTGACCTATCGTCTTTTCAAGTCGATTTTAATTATGACCCTGAAGTGTTTTCGTCGGAGTGGGAACAGTTTATTTCTGACATTGCTGCCGGCGATGCTAAACGAATATCGTTGCTGCAAGAGATGTGCGGTTATGTTTTATTTAATGATTGCTCTTTGCAGAAGTGTTTTTTTCTTATGGGCGAAGGTGCAAACGGTAAATCAGTGCTGCTGAATGTGATAACGGAAATATTCGGCGATGACAATGTCAGTAATGTTGAGATGTCAGCCCTTGTAGAAGATTTTCAGCGGATAAAGTTTTTAAATTCTCTGCTTAACATCAGCGCGGAAACAAAAACGAATGTAAAGGGTGCGGAGGCTATTTTTAAGCAACTTGTTGTTGGCGATAAGGTTACAGGTTGTTTTAAAGGTAAAGACTTCGTCGACTTTCGTAGTCGCGCTAAAATGATGTTTGCTTGCAATGAACTTATAAATGCGCGCGATATTACATACGGTTTTATGCGACGGATATGTTTTATTAAATTTCCGATTAAGTTTGTCGAAGACCCTGATGTTAATAATCCGAACGAAAAACTTATGGATAAAAATATTACTGAAAAGCTATTAGAACATAAATCTGCTATATTTAATTGGATTTTAGACGGTTATAAAACACTAAGGGCAGTTAATACCTTCACAGTTACAGACGACGAAGCACAATCGGTTGAGGAGTTTCAGGAAGCGGTTAATCCGGTTTATGTGTTTATTAAAGAAAATCCGATTGAAGAAAAGATTTCTACGTTGGATTTATATTATAACTATCGCAAATGGTGTGAAGAAGCAGGGCACAAAGCCAAAAATCGCACTGGATTTACAAAAGCATTTAAACAAAGTTATCCGAAAAAATTAGAAGAATCAAAAAGTGGGAATGTGCGTTATTTATTTCCTGCTGATTATGACGAGAACGAAGAAGATTTTCTTTCGGTGCTATAAGTGAAATTGGGCTTTTCATTTTTCTAAAAGTCCAAACCTAAAAGTCCAAAGGTGTTTATAAAGTGTTTGCAAAATGATTTTGGACTTTTCGAATGCGAAAATGGGCTTTTCAAAAATAGTAAAAGTCCAAGCTGAAAACCTTGCTATTGCTTGCTTAAAGATTACTTTGGACTTTTGGACTTTTACTTTCTTGTTACATAAAAAAATAAATAAAAGTAATATAAATATATAGAAAACAACAAAAAGTCCGGCGACAGAAAACTAAAAGTCCAAAAGTCCAATTATAAAAAAAAGGAGACTTAACATGGAAAAAATACTTATTAAACAAATTATGCCGATACCCCAAAATTTAAAAATATCTTTTCGAAATGAGATTAAATTTACAAGTTTGTGTTTTGCTTTATACGATAAACTTGATGAAAAAAATAATGTAATGTATAGCAACATAGGCGTGTACGCGATTGACAAAAAAGGATTTGGCGAACTTGAAGAAGATTTTTTGTGCGAGGAGATTTAATTATGAACCCATCCGAAATCGAACAGACCGTTTTATATAACCTTAAAAACAATATTACTGCACCACCTGATTATAGGCGTGCGGATTTAATGTTATATTTATCTCTTTATAATATTTATTCAATGGTTAAAAACCATTTTATCACCCGCGAGCAAGGCTCGGTATTTAAACGGAAAGTTATTGAGGACCATAGACAATTGTCTTTTTGGGAAAAGTACGCATCGGAAAATGGAGCACGTTATTCGGAAGCTAACCGGTTGTTTTCGGAAAAGCCGGTTTTAGACCTTGAAACAGCTATTAAAATTATCGAGGTGTTTTATGGCGGGGCAAAGTTTAAAAAGGAGTGGTACGAGAGATGTTTAGGAAAAAGCGCGGAATAAATCTGTCGCATGACCAACAGGGATTTATTTATTTTACTTGTCTTACATATCGAGAGCAGACGGATGAAGTACAGCGGAAAATATTAAACCTTTGCACCGATGTTGCCGGCGAATATTATCAAGCATTATTTGATGTGCTTACTACACATAAAAGCATTGTTGAGATATCGCTTAACCATTCTGTATCTGAAAGTAATTTGTATCGATTTAGGAAGAAGTTTTATGAAAGTTGGCGATAATGGACACCTCTTTCGTGCTAAAATTATTTTAGGATTAGTGTAATTATAATAAAAAAGGTGGTGGAGATGTGGCGGATAAGAAGAAAAGTGGACACGATAATTTGATACCACTTAGCAAAAGGACAAAGGAAGCACAAAGGGAAATACAGCGCAAAGGTGGTAAGGCCTCGGCAAAAAAAGCAAAGAAGCGGCTTACCTTCCGCGAAATCTTTACTGCCATACTTGCAACGGATATGCCGAAAGATATTGAACTGACAGAGCTTGCGGAGCGTATACGCGCTAAAAACGGAAGCATTACAATAGACCAAGCTATGGGGCTTGCTATGGCGTATAAAGCGACACAGGGCAGCGAAAAAGCGTTTGAACTGGTTAGAGATACCATCGGTGAAAAACCGACCGATAAGCTCGATTTAAGCAGCGAAAAAGGGTTTGAAATAACTGTAAAATATGTTGAATAATTATACTTGAAACGGTGTTTTATGCAACAAAATATTATCAAAACCTTATAACCCGCACCGTTACAGGGTTTGCAACTTCGTAAAATTGGTATTTTGCGAAGTTGGATGTAAAACTGGCGGGCTTGGAGCGGGTTTGGAGCGGGGGAAGAAGGTTGTAATAGTTTGAAAATAGTGTAGTTTTATAGGGCGGTTGAACTGGTGGCTGTGGTTTGAGAAGCGACGGCGGTATAAAACGGATAGGTATGAAAAATTGTATTTTTAAGGTGGTGGTGCCGGTTGCCGAATAACATAAGTATCAAATGCAATAAGATTTTCAAGCCGATACATAAGTCGAAGCATAGATATGTTGTTATGAAAGGCTCGGCAGGCTCCGGAAAATCCGTTGATACGGCGCAACAATATATTTTACGGCTGATAAGTGAACCGGGGCGAAATCTGCTATGTGTGCGTAAGGTGGAACAATCGAATAGGAACAGCACATTTTCTGAACTTGTCGGAGCTGTTAACCGCATGGGGCTTGAAAAATATTTTTCTTACACCGTTTCGCCGATGGGCATTAAGTGTTTGGTAAATAAAAACGAAGTGTTGTTCGCAGGATTTAACGATGACCGACAGCGTGAGAAAATAAAATCGGTTACATTTACCACAGGGAAGCTTACAGATGTATGGCTTGAGGAAGCAACAGAGTTGCAACAGGCTGATGTTGATGTTATAGATGACCGACTAAGGGGCGAACTTCCCCGGGGATTGTTTTATCAGATGAAGCTTACCTTTAACCCGGTAAGCTCGGCGCATTGGATTAAGAGAGTGTTTTTTGATAGCGTTTCTGATGATGTTTTGACACATCACAGTACATATTTAGATAATAAATTCATTGACATCGCTTATTATGACCGTATGGAGCGCAGGAGAGAGCTTGACCCTGAAGGATACAGGATTTACGGGCTTGGCGAATGGGGCGAAACATCCGGACTGATATTTAGCAATTGGAATGTTATTGAATGTGAGCAGGATTATAATTTTTATGATGATGTGGCATACGGGCAGGACTTTGGATTTAATCATGCAAACGCAGTGCTTTGTTTAGGGATTAAGGACGGACAGATTTATATTTTAAAGGAATTATATGTTACCGAAAAGGATACAAGCGAGATAATACCTATGTTAAAGGATTGGGATAAAACTAAAGTTATGTTTGCGGATAGTGCGGAGCCGGATAGAATACAGATGTGGCGGCGCGCAGGGTTTAGAGTTGTACCGAGTAAAAAAGGTACCGGAAGCGTTAAGGCGCAAATTGATTGGTTAAAACAGCGAAAAATATATATTGACAGCTCATGCGCGAACACTATATCTGAAATAGGACAATACAGATGGCAAAAGGACAGGATAACCGACAAGTATACAGATGAACCTATTAACATTAACGATGATGCTATGGCAGCTCTACGGTACGGCATACAAAACTGGCGCATGGTCGAAAAGGTTGAAGCTAAAAAGGTTGACGAGCGGACGGAACTGCAAAAGTATAAAGATAAAGTGCTGAAAAAAGGAAATATAAGAAGGAGCTATTACTGATGAATATTAAGAAACTAAAACGGCGCTGCATGGTTAGGGGATGTAAAAGTGTTGATACTTATGCTATTTCGCAGACGAGAGAAGCGGGGAACAGCGTTATAGTGTGTAAAAGTTGTTTAGAATCGGCATTAAAGGAAATGGCAGACTACAAAGAGCCGGAAAAACCGAAAAGGACTGAGCCTAAAGGATTGTTTTTTGATATTAGTAAACGGGAGCCGGTAGTGCTGGAAGAATCGTCAGAACCGATAGGGGTTAAGCTGCCGAAATTATCTGATTTAAACGGCTATGTATGTACGGATTGTGGCAGGGCGTTTGAAAAACCGCGCGGACTTGAAATGCATAAGCGATTTTGTAAAGGGGTTGCAGATAATGAAACTTAAAAACATATTAAACCGCGGCATGGGGTTTTCGGGGCAGTTGGGGAAACTTGGAACGGTTATATTGGAATTGGTTCAGCACGCAGAGGACACCAAAGATGTTATGCAGGATATTAGCGGCTTGCAGGGTGATGTTGCCGACTTAGAAGCGTTATTATTAAAAATAAAAGCCGTTACAAATATTACGGTGGCGTTTGATAGTGATGGTGGCAGCTCGGTTGATAGCCAGACCATACCGTTCGGAACGACGGCGGAAGAACCAAAAGACCCTACAAAAGAAGATTATCTTTTTGACGGATGGCATTTAGGTGATGTTTTGTTTGATTTTGAAACCGAAATCGAAAACAACATCGAATTAAAAGCTGTATGGAGCGAAGAAGCCGGCGGTGGCGAATAATGTTAATTGTTGTTGCTGTGCTGAGTGTGATTATTATTATACAGGCGATATTGCATTGGTTTGAGCGCAAAGACCTTTATAATCGTTTGATGTGCCGGAATATGAGCGAATACAAAACGATTAATGAACCGGTTAGCAAAAGTATAAGCGCACATCAGCGGGTTATAGAAAAGTGGCGCAAGCGGCAAGAGAAATGAGGTGATGGGTAGTGGCTTTTAGGTATGCTCCGCCAGTTCGGGGTATGTATGCAAGCGAAGATAGTGTTTTTGCCGAGGGTGAAGTTGAAACTGAAAAAAAGGTTATTGATACTGAAAAGGACGGCACGCAGTTATATAAAGAAGATGTTATTAAATTTGTTACCGAAGAACTTGAAAAGCGCCGAACGGAGCGTTCTCCCCTTGAAAACCAATGGACATTAAACGCAAATTTTCTTGTGGGAAATCAGTATTGCGATATAAATACATACCGGGGGAACATTGAACAGTTAGAACCTGTTTATGATTGGCTTGAGCGCGAAACATTTAATCAGATAGCGCCGCTGATTGAAACGCGGATTTCAAACTTAAAGAAAATAAAATACTTAATGAAGGTTAACCCGCGGACAAACGAGCTTGACGATTACGCCAAGGCGGAAGTATCAACGGCGGTATTACAGCATACACAGTCGGTAAGCGACTTTGACAGTAAGAAAAACACTATGATTGCATGGAATGAACTATGCGGTAATTGCTTTTGGCTTTCGTGGTGGGACAGTAACAAGGGTGAAAAATACGCTGTTAAAAAGGTTGTTGCAATTGGTGAGGACGGTATGGAAAAGAATGATGAAGAAGCGTTTTACGAAGGTGATTTGGATTATGGGCTGATTACCCCGTATGAAATATACCCGGAAAGTATTTTCAAGCAGGGGATAGACTCGCAACGGTCAGTTATATTGGAGCAGGTAAAAACGGTTGATGATATATATGATTTATACGGTGTTGAGGTCGAAGGAACGAATATTGAAACATTTGAGCTTACTCCGGTGGGCAGTGGCGGCGGGTTTGGATATGAAAGCACAGTATTGACGATAGGACACAGAACGGTTGATAACGCCGAAAAGGTTATTACATATTTTGAACGGCCGTCGAAGCATAGACCTGACGGGCGCATGATAATTATAATCGGCGACAAGGAAATTGTTTATTACGGGAATTTGCCGTATAACAGAATTCCGTTAAACCAGGTCATTTGCAGAGAGATTGCCGGGCAATTTTTCGGTAAGTCGGTAATAGAGGATTTAATTCCCCGACAAAGGGCGTTTAACGGTTGCGTAAACCGTATACATGAATTTATAAAGCGTGTTGCGATACAAAGTTTTTCGGTAGAGGAAGGTTCAATTGACATAGAAGAATATGAAGCCAATGGGTTGACACCGGGTTATATGTTGGTTTATAAGCAAGGCTCACAGGCACCGAAACCGATAGAGAATGGGAATTTACCGTCTGAAATTATGATGGAGCGGCAGAATTTAATTCGCGATATGGAATATGTTGCAGGGGTTAGCCAGCTTATGACTTCCGGAAGTGTGCCGACAGGGGTAACATCAGGCAGGGCGTTGGAAAGCATTAAAGAAACGGATGATACGCGGTTGTCGTTGACGGGTGACCACATTCGAAATAGCATACGGAATTTAGCTAAGATGTGGTTGCAGATTTATAAACTGTATGCTAATGCTCGTAGAATTATTAATTATGTCGGCACAAACAGCATAGGCAGCGCGATAATATGGTCGGCTCAGGATATAAACAGCTATGATGTGGAATATGTGACCGAAAACGAACTGCTTATGAGTGAGGAAATGCAAAAACAACGGTTCTTTGAGGCATATAACTTAGGATTGTTCACAGACGCAACAGGAAAGATACCGGAGCGGGTGAAACAGCGGGCTTTGGAATATATGCGGATTGGAAATTATACCGAAATAATGAATTTGAATTTGTTACAAATACAGGCGGCACAGCGTGAAAATGTTTTCTTTGAAAACGGCGCGTTACCGGAAATAAGCGATTTTGATGATGATGAAATTCACTATGAAGAACACCTAAGGTATATCTTGCAGATGAATTTTCAGATATTAAAAATGAAAAAGCCGGAATATGCGGCGGCGTTGGAAGGGCACGCTATGCAGCATTTTGAGAGGAAGGAAAGGAAACAAATGATGGCAGTAATGCCGGAAGGAGAAATGAGATAATTATGGGTAACGAAAACAAACAAGAAACAATACCGGGGATTGAAACATTCGATGATGCACGGCAGGCAAGCGAAGCGGATTTTAACACGCCGGAGCAGGAAGTTGAGGGAACACCGGCAGTTGAAGAGACGGCGGTTGAAGGCGCCGAAGGCAATGTTACCGAAGAAGCGGTTAAAGCGGCTGAGGCGGCAACGGAGGTTGCGACTGAAAAAGATGAGCAGTTGCAACAGGTAATGCAGGAAATTGAAGCATTAAAGGCGGAAAATCAGAATTTGCAAGAATTGGCGAGGCGGATGAGTGATGAAAAGAAAGAGGAAATTATAGAAGCTGTTATGCCAACGCTTGATGTAAGTTCGCTTACCTTTGATGATGAGGACACAATAAAATCTAAGCAAGAGGAATATGCTCGTCAAATGGCTGAGTTTGTTAAAGACGATGTTATGAAAGATTTGCAGCCGTTTGTCGAACAAGCAAAAGCCGGAGCATATGAAAAAGAAAAGACGGAAGTTATTTCGTCACTGGCGCAGGTGCCGGAATTGCAGGGGATACAGGAGATGTTACCGCAACTTGATAGGATAATCGCGAATAATAAGGCTCTGTCGTCGCCGGACCTTCCCACAGATGAAAAATACATAATGGCGTATGCCATTGCCAAAGGTGTAAGCAACATTAAAGAGGGCAACAAAGAGCCAACAGCCGAAGAACTGATGGAGTTATACGAAAAAAATAAGGACTTTCAAGATTTAATCGAAAAGAAAAGGGTTGAACAGGTTCAAGGCGGTCAGCAAGTGCCACCGTTTTCTGCAAGCAGCGGCGCAGTAAATGCGGCACTCAATATAAAAGAAAAACCAAAAACATGGGATGACGCTTCGGAACGGACACGAAATATGTTTACTCCGAAGAAGTAGTAGAAGTTGAAGTAAAAATTATTTATTATCTTAGGGGGATGAATTATGCAAAATTTGGTAACATTTGAAAAAGCGTTAAAGGAAAATTATTTGCCGGTATGGCGAAATCAATTAGGCATTGAGCCGTCAGCGTTGTTTAGTAAAATTAAAAAAGTGCCGCTGGTATCTGATAAAATCGTGGCTGCTGCTCCGGTCGGTTTGTCAGGCGGTTTCGGTTTCGGTGCGGAAGGGCTTAACACTCCGGCATCCGGAAATGTTAAGTTTGAAAGGTTTGCGACAAATTCAAAAGATATGTATGTTAATGTGACAATTTCTGCTAAAGCTGTAACGCTTACAGGCTCGGGCGGAGCTATGGCAAACGCTCTCGACACAGAAGTTAAAGGCGCATACGATACGGCAAAATGGAATGTGGGTAGGTCGTTGTTTGGCAACGGTACAGGCGTTTTAACTACCACATCGGCGGTATCTCCTGCGGGTAATGTAATTACGGTTGCTGACACGAAGTATGTCAAGGAAGGGCTTATAATTGACATATGGACAACCGGTGACATCATTACAAGCACTCCGCAAAAGTCGGGGCGCAGAATTACAGCGGTGGACAGGGTTAACGGCACTATAACAATTGACGGTTCGGCGACTACTCTTGACGCAGGATTTATTACCGTTCAAAATTCGTTTACCCGTGAAATTACCGGACTTGGTGCGATATTCGATAACAATGTGACAAGCTTATACGGTGTGACAAAAGCGAGCAATCCGTATTTGTACCCTGTTGTAGTAGACGGCAACGGTGATATTGACGATGGAACAATTACAAAGACATTGCGCCGTGCAAAGAACGAAAAGAACAGCGATGTTGATATGTTGCTTTGCGGTGACGAAGCGTATGACAACTATGTAAACTATTTGCGTACCAATAACATTCGTGTTGAGGAACGAAGCAAGACCATTACAGGCGGCTTTAAGTCTATTACATTTTTGTTCGGCAATAAAGAAGTTGACATTGTTAACGAAAGCTTTGTGCCGGAAGATGAAATGTGGGGAATTGAAAGCGGCGCTGTGGAATTTCACGCCAAAGAATGGAATTTTGCCGAGTTGCAAGGAGGGGGAATATTTAATTTGATGGAAGGAAAATCTGTTTACAGGGCATTGCTTGTAAACTTTGGCGATTTAATTTGCACAAATCCCGGCGGTTGTGTGCGAATTCATAATTGCGCATAATCGTTTTTGATTGTCAGTTTCTTGCGTGGCGGGTTTTTTTCTTTCTTCCTTCCCCTGCCACGCAAGACCTTGGCACTTGCTGAACAAATAAGGAGTGATTTGCATGACAATAAAAGATGTGTTTGAAAAGGTTAGTTTGGAAACGCCTATTGAGCAGCGGCGGTTTTTTAACTATTACAATGACAGCGTTAGCGAGCTTGAAGGTTTATACGGTAACGATAAGAAAAACCTTTTTAAAGGTGAACCTGTGATTGTAAAATCACTTAGCGATGAAAGCACTGTTTTGCCGCTGTATAATACGGCAATTGTGGATAATATTTTATTTTTAACGGGCTTGGGCGAAAGCCATAAAGGTGAATTTATTCGGAAAGCTCACGCGGTATATTTGAAGTATTGGAAAGATGGCGCAAAAGGCAAACAAGTAAAGAATTTGGGGTGGTAATTATGTTCGATAGCGGGATAGCGGCAAGTGCGTTTGTGAGCGGTTTAAAGAACGAAATTGATATAGCGTTGCCTATTTCCAATAAAACATATATAGAGTGGCTAAACGCGTTAGAACAACTGCTATACACCGAATTCATAAGAGAACAATGTAAAATTATATTGGCGAACGAAACAGAAATAGACATTGAATCGGTAACAGTTCCTGCAGAGGAAAACAATATAAGGTTTGAGGATATTTATACTGTGTTTGTCGATGATGTGCAGCTGATGAAGTCTACAATTGTCAATCCGGATATATTTGTTGGTATTTATTATAAACAGGGTAAAAAGCTGTGCGTTAAAACAGAAACGGTGCCGGAAGAAATAATTATTTATTATTTTGTAAAGCCGGCATTAAAAACTGTAAACGCAAGCGATGTAATTCAAACGGGGAATGTAATGTTGCCTTATGAATTTATAGACATAGTTGGGGCAAAACTTAGGGGCGAAGCGTATAAGTTGGCAAATGAAGATGCCAACGCCGCAAAGTGGCTTAATGATTACAACGCTTTGCTTGAAAGTTTTAAAGCGTGGGCGCTTTCCAGACAATCGAAGTTTGGTATGTGAGGTATTGTTATGGCTAAAAAACAGGAACAATTAACATATATGCAGTTGCCGTTACCGCAGGGGCAAAAACAGTATAAGCTGACAAAGGTAAACTGGAGTGGGCTTAATAAACGGCAAACTTTAGATACCGGTGTTTTGTCTATGGCAAGCAATATATCCACCGATGAGGCGCCATATTTAACGCCGTCGCAAAAGAGGGTTGTGTATAAAGAGGGGTATACAAATCCTATCAGCTTATTCGGTTTTGATGATTTTTTATTTGTGGTTTACAGAGATGATGGAAAAATTAAAATCGATTATATTAAAAATGATTCCGGAAAATCGACATATACAGCCGAGCTTAAAGAAAGCGGGGCAACAAGCGCGGACGAAAAAATACAAAGAAGCATTGTTAAATTTAATTTATATGATGATGTGGGTGACCCGATTTCGGGGAGCTTTGAAGAACGGTATATAGTGTTCCCGGATAAAAAGGCTGTTTATTTAGATGACAGCGAATTAAAAGCGGATGATTTGGAAGCGAACGGGGATAACCCTATACCGGATATTAAATATGCAACGGTGCATTTGTCAAGACTATTCGGCGTTGATGATGACAGGGTATACGCAAGCGCATTTAACGATTATGCCAATTGGGATTTTGATTATGCTGAGTATAACGAAAGCGACGCTTGGGTTTCTCCCGCACAGGCGAACACGAAAGCTAACACAGCGTTTACCGGCATAACAACATTTATGAACCATGTGGTTTGTTTTAAGCATAATTTTATGCACGAGATATATAACAATAAAAATCCATTTAGAATACATGATATATTCCCCGAAGGAGCAATTGACGGCAGGACGGTTCAAGAAGTAAACGGCAGGCTAATATTTGTTGCAATGGATGGAGTGAAAATATACACAGGGGCGAACCCGCGAAACATTGGATACAATTTAAATATCAACCGGTTTAGCAATGCTGTTAGCGGAGCGGATAAACGGAAGTATTATTTATATACGAAAGTTGGCTTTGAACACAAATTATTTGTTTATGACACATTTATAGACCAATGGTCGGAAGAAAGTATTGATTTTGGCGTATTGGGGTTTGCGTATAATAAAAACGGAATGTTTTTGTTTGGTGAAAACGGCAAAGTTTACAGGCTTGACAGCGGGAATTATTTTCATAGTTGGTCGTTTGAAACGGATTTATTTACCGGAAAGACAATTGATATAAAGCATATTAAAAAAATACAGTTGTTTGCCGAGTTTCTAACAACCGGTTCTTTAGAGGTTTACATAGTTTATGATGATGAAAAGTTTTCTTACAGCGGTTCCCATAAAGTATATTCCGGCAGGGGGCTTGGTTTAAAAGCTATACGGATAGTGCCGAGACAGACGGCAAATTATGGCTTTAAACTTCATTTTGAAGGATACGGAAAGATAAAACTTTATGGGCTTGAAATCTTTGTAACACAAGGGGGCGAACTGTATGTATGATTTAATGGCAGAAGTAAGAGAAATAAAAAAGGAAGTACAGGCGCTTCGTGATGAATTGTCGTTGACAAAGCGCAAGTATGAGGATTTGTTATATAACTTGGACGATGATAATTTTTCCGGACGCATCAGAAAAGAAAAAGACGGCATGAAAACGGAAATTGACCAGACAGCCGATAGAGTTGCCATAATGGCTTCTGATATAAACGGGCTTGATTCGGCTTTAATAGTTGAAGCCGGCAGAATAACACAGGTTGTTTCAGCTGTATACGGTGATGTTATTATTTACAGCAATTCGACTTCACCGTATTTGCCGCCCGAAGGCGCGGATAGAGAAAAGACATATTATAACTTAGCTAATCAGAAGTTTTATAAGTTCGAAAGTGATAAATGGGTTGAGACAACGGCGCCGGTAAATACCATGCAAAGTCAGGTAGTACAAACGGCGGGTGAAATATCGTCCGTGGTTGAAAATGTGTTTGGCGAAAGCGAAACATCAATACAAAGCCAAATAACGCAAACAGCGGGAGTGATAACACAAGAAGTAACAGACAGGCAAACAGCAGACGGTTTGCTACAATCCGACATTACACAAACGGCGGCAAGCATAAAACAGACGGTACAGGCAAACTATGGCAACCCTGTAGAAATAAATGATTTAGATGATAGAGTAAACAAATCGAAACTTTATTATTATGAGCCCGGCAATCTTTATTATTTTTGGAACGGAGAGGCGTGGGAAAGCACTTCACAGGCAAACTTCGGCACTGTGTTTGAACAAACGGCAACAGGGTTTAAGTTGAAGGGTAATGTATCTATAAAAGGTGATTTGATTACTTCCGGGAAAATAAAAACGAGCGACTTTGATGGGGTGGGAAATGATTACATTCAAATGCAAAGAGAGTTTATTACTTTCAGAAATGATGAGTTAATTAAGATGGCGCTTGGCTTTGTCAAAGATAAAGACGGAACAGGCATACCGGGTATTGTTTTAGGCGCAGGTGACGGAACAGGCAAAAATGTAGGTTATATTACCAAAGATGCAACCGGCATTGATATATTTTATATCACGGAAGATGAAACGGCTGTAAGATTGAGATTGGATGAAAGCGGAAAGATATTTTTAAACGGTACGGAAGTTCCGGCATTTGACGAGGATAATCCGTTGCAAGATGATTATATAGCAAAAGCGGAGCAATGGAATAAAGCTGTTTTGGGAACAAAAGATACAGACGGGGAATACAGGGTTACAAACAGCGAAATTAAGGACGGCGCGAATATTTCAGCCGCTAAAATCGAAAGTCTTATTGTCGGAACGAATGTTACTATGGGTGCGGACGCTGTTATAGAATGGACGAAAGTTAATAATAAACCTGATTTTAAAACAGTTGCAACAAGCGGAAGTTATTCCGATTTAACAAACAAGCCAAGCATACCGACTGTACCTTCGTATATAACCTCGACAAAAATAACGCAAACAACGATTGAAAGCCCCAGCATTACAGGAGGAACAATTACAGGGGGGGAAGTCAGAAGTAATTTATCAAGCACTACTTACGGACAATATATAAGTCTTAACTCAAGTGATGCAAGCTTAGATTTATATTATCAAAGTTTAGGTGGAAGTCCTGAACACAGGGGTACTATTTATCAAGCGGGTGGCTCGATGTATATCAAACCTATGGGGGCATCGGTTCTTTATATTGGCAATGAGCCGAGTGGCGGCAACACACATAAAACATATCCGGTGGGTACTTGGGATTTTACAAATGCAACTGTTGACAATTTATTAGTTTATGCTCGATTTATGTAAGGGGTGATTTTATATGGCGCCAACAAAACCAAACGCAGATGTTACAGTAATATATCGTTATAACAACACCGCCTTGGTAAAATGGGGTAAAAGCACAGGTCATACAGGATATGGCATAAAGCTTGAGTCCGGCGGAGCTACGATTGGTACTTGGGTGATTTCTAAAGCCCTCGTCGAAAAAATCAACTGGTGTGAATTTGATTTAGACCTGTTAGCAAGTGCCCCGGGGAAGTCTTACGTAACGAAATATGCGACTACATACCAGCTTACAGCATATGGGTATAATGCAAATACAGATGAGTTTAGTGCCGGCACAACCCCGGCAACGCTTACTATGTGCCCTGAACCTGCAAAATTTTCAACATCACAGGTAGGGAATAATTTAAGGGTGACCATTGGCAACTTTTCTTATAACTGGACCAGAGTGATATTTGATGTGTATAAGAAAAACGGAGTTGTACCAGTAACTTCTTTTTCCTTGTACAATGGGGGAATGTCGAGCTACGCAGTAACCGGATTAACGCTAAACGTTACCTATATAGTTAAAGGGGTTACCGAATTGCAGGTCGGAGCAGCGATTTTGTACTCACAATATTATGATGCAATAGCAGATGATGGGCTTATTTATTGGGAAACTAAAAGACAGCATCTACAAGGAACAAAGCCCACTACCTTTTCTTGGGTTGCTGCAAAGGTGCCAGATGGGCAGTACAATCTTACAGCTTTAGAATGGAATAATTATGTTTATAAACTTGACGAGGTAGCCGCATACAAGGGAGAAGATTTTTATAACTTATCGACCGTTATACAGTACGACTTTGTAAATAAAGAGGCTATTGCCGACCTTTTCTTAGGTTTTGTAGCTCGCAGTATGTTACATGGAACTTTATTTGTTAAACTTAGCGATGTAACGGCAGTTCGAAATGCTGTTTTTGTAACAGCAAATTCTCTTAACTTAATGAAAGATGAGTTAAATGCTATTTTAGACCAAACTTAAAGGGGGTAACAAAAAATGACATTAACATTTAATGACGAAACAACGGTAGATATTATCAATTTAAACGAGCAAATGGTAAACAGGGACAAGAATGTGTGGTCTTTAATGTGTACCATAACAAGCCCCATGACACAAGAAACAGTGGATACAATATTGACGGAAGAAAATATTTCTTCCATGACGGTATCAAGCGGGGAAACGGATAAAATTATATCAGGATATAACGCGGTAGTTGTTGTTTCTATAAGGTATGACGAAAATTTGAATACTACAACAGATGTGCAGCTTAGAAAATTTGAGGGGGTATAAAAATGCTAAACTTCACAAGAACCACAAACGCCTTTAATTATGTGTTTGAAAAAGAGTTAGAAGGAGCTGAAACTGTTATCGTTAAAATGCCGACCATTTCGCCAAACAAGCGAGGCATAAACGATATTGGCTGGCAAACGGACGGCGATGTTACATTGTACGCGACATTAAACAGCAATCCGAAAGACGCGGGTGCAATGTGGCAGGAGATTAAAGAAAACGAAACGATTAATAAAACAGTGTTTGCAATTAAGATTGTAAATAATGGCGGTGCTTGTAATATAGCTATCCGTGCAATTTTGAATTGAGGTGAGCGATAATGATTAAAGGAAATTTATCAGTACCGATTGGCGGCGGTGGCGGAAGTGATTGTAAAAGCGGTTTACATTACAGCATCGCCGCCCCAAACAGCCTACACAAAGAACGCGCCGACTTAGACTTAACAGGTGTTGCAGACCCTGCACAAGCGATTATGGATGCGATAGCGGCATTAGACAGTCAGCGTGAAAGTGATGATGTGGCGATTGTGGTTGAGTTTATGGGTGGGGTGATAACGCTTGGGTCGGAGAACGAATCAATGGGTGAATTGAACCTATCAGACTATAAGAACTTACATATTCATGGCAACGGAGTAACAATTGAATCAAAGGGTTGGGATTATGT
>Ga0265293_10000204_pt1 | contig 146346 bp, 139 predicted proteins | sample Munlanlewell138R_FD_192505 | JGI IMG/M metagenome (GOLD analysis project Ga0265293, IMG submission 192505) | Leachate microbial communities from a municipal landfill in Southern Ontario, Canada - Leachate well 138R | ecosystem: Engineered > Solid waste > Landfill > Unclassified | place...
CTTCTTAAGATACCTATTTAATGTAAATGTGGGAGGAGTCGTTACATGAAATCCCAAGTTCTTCTTCTCGCCATCCATAAAAAACCCAACTGTTGATATCAATGCCGACCTTTTTCCTGAAAGTTCAAGAAGTTGATATATATAATTTGCCGTTGTTGTCTTGCCATCGGTACCTGTAACCCCTATTACCTTTACTTTCCTTGAGGGGTTTCGATAATAGCTAATTGCGGTCACAGCAAGGATAAAGTGCCCGATATTCTTGATTTTTCTTATGGAAAGAGGGGGTAAGGTCATTAATTTAAAAAGTGTGATACTACTAGATATCCACAAAACAGACCTACAACACCCATTACCCCTGCGACGGTTGCAGGTGCAGGCAGAGGAAGTTTTATTAAACCAAAAATAATACCAACTACAGCCCCTGTTACAAACGCCAACAAAACTTGTGTCATACTGAAATTATAAGGTTGAATAAGCATTAATTCAACTTATTCGGAAGATATATCATAATACCTCACAACGTCTCGGGCTATCGAGAAGAATATCGGAGCAGCTGTTTCTGACCCATAAATTGAAGTTTTAGGTTTATTCACCAGAACTAACATAGATACTTGAGGCCTTTGCGCAGGAAAAAATCCTACAAAAGATGCGATCGTTTGACTTGGGTCATAGCGACCTGCAACTGGGATTTGCGCAGTACCTGTCTTTCCAGCTACTGCGATAGGATCTAGTGTAACCCATCTGGAATCACCATTTTCGACAGCATTTACCATTATCCACTTCATGACCTCTGCTGCGCTATCCGATAGCACCTTGCGTCTATTCTCTGGTTTTATAGTAATCTCTTCACCATCACCCTCGAATATTTTCTCAACCATATGGGGTCTTACCAAATATCCATTATTCGCAATAGAATTTACAGCAGTTAAAAGCTGAATGGGGGTCACCGATATACCCTGACCAAAGCTAGCAGTTGCAAGATCTATCGGCAACCATTGAGAGTCGCGTCTTATCTGTCCCGATACTTCTGCCTGTAAATCGATCCCAGTTGGCTCTCCAAAGCCAAACTGCTCAAGGTAATCGACCATTCTACCTATTCCTAATTTTTGACCAACAAAGACCATTCCCGTATTGTCCGAATTCTGGATCACCTCAGTCATGGTAGAGTTTGCATGATACTCATCGTTCCACGTCTTTATGGTAAAACCACTCATTTGAACAGGCTTATCACAAATATCACACTTAGTATCTGCTTTAACTAGTCCTTCGTTCAATGCCGCAGCCATTACCAATACTTTAAATGTCGATCCCGGTTCGTATAGATCTGATATTGCGGGGTTTTGGTACGAAGAACCTTCGTATTCATAATATTTTTGAGGATCAAATTTCGGGACAGAACTCATTCCCAAAATCTTTCCTGTGGATGACTCCATTATGATAACGCTTCCACCTTCTGCATCATACTTTTTTATCCCCTCTTTTAGAGCTTCATCAGCTATATACTGGACAGTCCTGTCTATTGTTGTCAAAAGGGATCTACCGTCTATCTTTTTTTCTTCTCGTACATCTGTAACTATTGGATTTCCCAACGCATCCTTTACTACATAAAGCTTGCCCGACTTTCCCTTAAGCTGTCTGTCATAATAACCCTCAAGTCCCAGATATCCTTGATTTTCTCCTTCATCATTTTTTCCAACGAACCCCACTAAATGGGCTGCCATTGACGCTTCGGGATAAAATCTACTCGTTTCTATCTGAAAACCTATTCCTTTAAGATCCAAATCCTCTATTTTCTCTTTTGTCTCGTGGTCAAAAACACCAAGCCTCACCCAATACAGATCTTGATTTAGTCTGGCGGATATAGAAGCAGCATCATAATCAAGTATTGAAGCAATGGCGTTAGAGTATAAAGGTATATCTGTAATTACTTTGGGGTTAGCGTAAGTTAAATAGTTAATATTATTTGTCGCTATGGGGAAACTATCCTGAAATAATATATCGCCTCTTTCCGGAACCAGCTCGAGCGACTCAGTACTCTGCCTATCGCGGATTTCTTTGATCTCCTGGGCCTTAACGATCTGCCAGTAAAATAACTTTCCAACCAAAACCAAATATAAAAGGAAAATTATACCGACTATGGAGATGATTCTACCTGAAACCTTTTGATACTTCATTCATGCTTTAGGGCAATCGAGTTAGTGTTCTTTAGTGTAATATATTCCTTTGGTTTTTCAAAACCCACTTCCGCTGCTCGTGAAGCAACAACAACTAATGAGGAATATGAAAGAATCTCCGATTCCAGTATCTTGTTGTCCTCTTCGATTTTTTCAATCACGCTTTTTATCTCTTCTGCCCTCACGCTCTCTGATGCTAGCAAGTTAGACTGCGCTAGATAGACAATCTGACCAACTGCAACAATGACGAATAATAATAATGCTAATAAATATACCTTTTTCATGTTATTTCTTTTCAAATATACGCATCTTTGCGCTTCTCGATTTTTTATTCATCCTAATCTCCTCATCCCCCGCTCTAATTGGCTTTTTATTGACTATTCTACCCAAACCTTTATTTTCAAGTTCTATAAATTTCTGCTTAACTATCCTATCCTCTAACGAATGAAAACTTATTATGACAAAGCGCCCATTCTCCTCAAGCAGTAACGCTCCCTGTTCGATTACGTCTTTCAGGGCATTCATCTCATCATTCACTACAATTCTCAATGCCTGAAAGACTTTAGTCGCTGGATGAATACCTGGCTGCTTATTTTTCTTCACTTTTAAAACCAGATTAGAAAGTTCATCTGCGAACATAATCTCCTTACTCTTTCTTGCATTTGAGATTTCCTCAGCAATTATCCTTGCATCACTCTCTTCCCCGAACTTCTCAAAGATTTCCGCTAGATCATTCTTTGACCATTTATTAATTATCTCCTCAGCCTTCAAACTCCCATCCAGATCCATTCTCATATCCAGCCTAAAATGTCCTGTAAAACTAAATCCTCTTTGAGATTCTTTTATCTGGTGCACTGATGTACCTAAATCAAGCAAAATTCCTGAACACGGGTCAAAGTCGTTCTCCGATGCAATCTCCTTTATATTTTTAAAATTACCTTTTACGATTTTTAAATTATTCTTCGATACTTGCTGTGATTGCTCTATGGCATCGATATCTTGGTCTATTCCTAAAACAACTCCTCCTCTCTTGAGTATCTCCTCACTATGTCCTCCTCCTCCAAAAGTCCCGTCGATATACTTCCCAGCTTTTTTTATCTGCAAGGCGTTAACTGCTTCTTGTAAAAGAACTGTTGTGTGGTAACTATTATTACTCTTCAATTTTTTTAATTAGCGACTCGGCAATATTTTCTATTTCTTTCTCTAGTGCTCCAGAATGTGTACTCCATCTTTTCTTGTCCCAAAGTTCTGCGTAAGATGACAATCCCAAAAATACTACTTCCTCGCCTATTTGAGCATACTTTCTCAGATAATCGGGAAGGATAAACCTCCCTTGCTTATCAAGCTCGAGTGACACAGCGCCTCCAAAAAGAAATCTTTTTGTATCGCGTGCATTACTCGCAAAAAGTGATGAGTCCTTTAGCTCATTTACCAGTCTCTCCCAATTCTGTTGTGACACTATTATTAATGAATGCTCAAATCCGTATGTAATTATTATTTTCTCCCCTAATTCTTGTCTGACTTTTTTTGGCAGGGCTATCCTTCCTTTTTCTCCAACCGATCCTTCATGCTGCCCTAACATATTCACCACTTTTCACCACCTTTCACCATTTTGAACAAGAAACCGTGAAAAGTCAACTACTACATATACTATTTTTACGGAAAAGAAAACGCTAAATATGGAGATTACTCAATTACAAAAACTTCTTCTATTATACCTACTTCGCCATTCTTGAGGTTGATCCTCAGAGACAAAACAACCTCGCCTACACCTTTGTCGTACTTACACTTACCTGCCGAACAGGTTCCCAGGTCCATAACCCTTTTGATTATCGAGCTCCCCTTCTCATCCGGATTTGGCCCAGATCCGAATGTTCCTCTAGATACGACTTCGCCATTCTCGACTGCATCATAGGATAATTCGTATTCAAAAGAATCTACCTCATCAAGCTTTGTAATTTCCATCACAATCTGCTGATTATTTTGCTGACTCGAAAGAGTAAGTCCAACATCCTCCGCAGACATTTCAATCAGATTTTCATTAAATGGATTTGGGGAATCCTCTGGATCTGAAGCATTATTATTAACAAACAAAAGCACGCCTCCCAAAACAACCAATACCAAAAGGACTATACCACTGATTATTAAGACTTTCTTATTCATACCTTTTTAATTCTACTAGACTTAGGAAAAATATGTCAATATTATGAAAGATTTAGATTTGACTTGATATAGCTGCTTAACTCAGAGATTTTGACTCTTTCTTGTTTTGTAGTATCTCTGTGCCTTATCGTTACGCTTTCGTCGTCTAGCGAGTCAAAATCAACAGTTATACAAAAGGGGGTTCCTATTTCATCCTGATAAAGGTATCTCTTTCCTATATTTCCTCTGTCGTCAAACGCAACGAGAAAATCCTCCCTTAAGTCTTCATAGATTTTCTTTGCCTTGTCAACCAGTTCTGGTTTATTCGCAAGTAGCGGAAATACCGCTGCTTTATATGGGGCAAGCTTTGGATTAAGGGATAGATAAACTCTTCCTTCTTCTTCACGATACGCATCGCAAAGCACCATAAGAAATATCCTGTTTATTCCAACAGCAGGCTCGATAACATGAGGCAGGATCTTTTTATTGTCCTTTGGATCGACCAGCCTCAATTCTTTTCCTGATCCCTTTTCATGAGAAGACAAATCGTAATCAGTCCTATATGCAAGCCCCCATAGCTCCTTAAAACCAAATGGAAATTTGTACTCGAGATCCTCAGTTTTTTTACTATAGAACGAGCGCTCCTTTTCGTTATGCTCACGCCATCTAAGATTTTTTTCGTTAATCCCTATTTTTTTTGTAATAAAGTTCCAAATAGATTCTTTCCAATCAGCAAATAATTTTTCCCAATCAGACTCTTCGGGGTTAAAAAAATATTCTATTTCCCCTTGCTCGAATTCGAGAGTCCTAAATACTGAATTTCCCGGTGTTATTTCATTTCGGAAGCTTTTTCCCAGCTGAGCAATACCAAAAGGGAGTCTTACGCGGGTGGATTCTATAACATTTTTAAAGTTCACGAACATACCTTGCGCTGTTTCACCTCGAAGATAAGCAAGACCCTGATCACCCTCTACTATACCTAGATTTACCGGAAATAAAAGGTTGAACTTACGAACTTTGGTCCAATCACTTTTACCACAGTTCGGACACTTTAACTTATTCTCTGAAATTATTTCGTCTAGCTCGTCATTTGACATGCCCTCTACATTTTTACCGTCCAAACTATCCTCTATGAGATGGTCTGCACGCATTCTGAGCTTACAATTTTTACAATCAACTAAAGCATCTGCAAAACCGGATGTATGGCCCGACGCCTTCCAGATTTCCTGATGAGATATAAGACTCGCCTCAAGACCCACTATATCATCGCGGCGATGTATAAAATTATCCCACCACAGATTTTTAATATTTCTCAAAAGCTCAATTCCGACAGGACCATAATCATAAGTATTAGCAAGTCCCCCATAGATCTCCGAACCGGGATAAATAAAACCGCGCCTTTTAGCAAGCGCCGTAACCTTTTGCATTGTAATAGGAGTATTGCTCATTTAATCCGTAGTATATCAGAATTTAACCTCACTCGAAACTGCCTAGAAGATAATTGTCCGTGATTTTAACTTTTTTTCGATTATGCTTTCTATATATCTATAAGAGTCATCCTCACTGATAAATTTCTTATCCTGCTCCCAATAACCTAGATTAATCAAAAGGTCCATCTTAAAATCTACTAAGGAATTCTTTTCGCTTTTGGAATAAACAAAATCGGCAATCTTGTCGTACAATGATCCTAACGGCAAATCTTCACCACAAAGCGTATCTAAAAGCTCACATGCGACAAATACCTTCTGATAATTATCTGAGCTTGCCTTGTCGGCATCAAACGAGCTTATTAGCTCAACCTCTGTTAAAATTTTTCGGGAATATGACTGCACAGTATGGAATTTTATATGATTGAGGGGTTCTAGGAGTGCGCCCCTACGGCTCGTGATCTTACGTACACCTTTTGCGGTTACTGTAATTTTCCCATTATTCTTTGAAAAAATAGTTATTATCCTGTCTGCTTCACCAAAATTTCTTCTGCGTATTATAAATCCTTGATCGGAAATAAACTGCATATTAGATATTAAGCTCTAGCTCTCTATCGGATCTTAACTCAAACTCATCAACTTTCTCTCCATTTACGCTTATGCTTACGCTTACCGACTCTACTCCGGGCTGCTTTTGGATAAGAACAGGCAGCACGGAATTATCACTTAGCCTAAATGGCAAAGTGTAATCATATACGATCTCTGCCTTACCTAAAGGATTTATCGTCAAAAATGATTCAAAGTATGATTTCCCAAGCTCTTCTTTTGTGGTGGTCTTTATTTCCGAACCCTTTACATCATCAAGAACTGATCCTTTGGGAACGTAAACCCTTTGAAAATCTCTTGTTTGGGCATTTAGACAAAGTCCCCCGCGTTCCAGGTTACAATCCGAATGCTCCCGGGAGTTTCTATACTCAATCGTAACCTTCTTCTTAATCTCGCCGCTATCTGAAATCATATAATCCATATTAAGACTTTGTGTGATAAAAAGGTTTGATTTATTACCACCCAAATTTACATCGTTAACATGAATATAGTCACCCTCATATTCCCTAATCCTCCCTGACCAATTCAACGCATCTAGACCTTTTTGGGCATCATCATTAAATACATAGAAAAGAATGTGCTTTTCCTGCGCATCAACTACAAACTGTTGAAAAAGTGGACCCCAATACTGCCCAGGAGATGAAGACAGTGCCTTGTTCATAAGAGCAAGCATTAGCTCTGAGATAAGACCTTTTCTATTAGTTCTGATGTAATTCACTGGGCGGGAAATCTGGTCTTCCAATAGGTATACGACCTGAGGACAATCACATCTCTCATCTTGCTCTGCGGTGAATGTAAGTCCAGAAGCACTCACTTCTCCCAAAATACTTATAGCCCCAACCAGCACATTCGTATCCAAAGCAATAATTCCATCTATCTCCTGCTCTTTGCTGGAATTTTCATACTGCTCCATAAAAGCATCCATAGATTCGACATAATCAGGAGAAAGGTTACTGTCTCTTATATAGAGCCTATTTACCTCGAGATAATCCCGAACGATTTGAGGTGCTGCAGGATGATTTGGAATACTGTCATCAAGCTCATATATATCTGATGAATCCTCAACTTCTATAACTCCCTCATCTACCTTAAATATAGAATAGAAAGTCAAAAATCCGCCAGTCGCACGCAGCTCAGCATCATTCTGGAACAATACCAAATATCGCTTCGGTTCTGATTCGCCTAGAAGTTCTGGCAAAGCTTTGATCAAAGGCTTACCTTCACCGACAGCAACAACTGCTCCATCTATTCCAGTTTTAAGCTGAGTCAACAAGCTTTTTATTTCTTTTATTTTTCCGATCTCCGGATAACGGTTAGGGTCAACTTCGTCTATTTCGTCTTTTGCTATAAGAATCTGCTCCTCAATTCTGTCGATCTCTGGAACAACCTTTCCCATAGACTGAACAGCAAGTCTTATCCTATCCTGTGCGGTACCGCCCACAAAAGTACCCTCTCCCTTAAGCCCCAGAAGATCTGCGTACGGTATAAGAGTGTCCGAAGTGATAAGACCTGCTTCAATACCATGATCTGCAGCCTTAACCAAGTGATCTAGATCATGATAGTAACTTCCTAGAAATGGAATAAATCCTATATACGCCAGCCCCTTTACTCTAGAAGACAGCACCTTCACTTCCTTTTGGGTATCGGAAAGGTTCTTCCTAAATTCCTCTATGTTTTGCTGCTTAATCGCATCCATCGCAAGCCTTGCTTTTGTCTCCGTAATGCGTGCCTGATTATAAACTCCCACTGCAGTAAAAGTTGTATAAATTGCAAGACCAATCAAAACAACTATAACCCCCAAGATTATTTTTGATTTGCGGCTCTTTAGTGAAATTGAAAGTCTTCTCTTTTTTCTTCCCATAGTATTATCTTTGCTTTCTTCGCGGATGACCCTATCTTTTTTTACCTCACTATTTAATTCTATCTTTTTAAACCCTTCCGTGTCCATAAACTTATATATTAAACCATAAAACTTTTTTTATTTGCAAATAATTATAATGCGCCTTTTCCTGACAACATTGCAAATGGAGTACGTAAAATTAAATAAAAATCATAGATAACGGAACGCTTAATTGCATAATCAGCGTCCAGCTGAATACGTGTATCGAATTTGATATCACTTCTACCGGTTACTTGCCATACACCTGTAATTCCAGGCTTTACAGATAATACCACTTTTACAGCATCTTTTGTGTGGGGGAATTTTTTCTGCTGATCTTTGAGCTCATCATAATAATAAGCTCTTGGCCCCACTATACTCATATCCCCCTTTATAACATTAAAAAATTGTGGCATTTCATCGATTGAATACTTTCTGATAAATCTCCCTACTTTAGTGATCCTTGGATCATTACGCAACTTGTATCCGCTTTTTTTATATTCTTCAAATAAATGCTTGTACTTAGGATCTGTAGTTAAGATATCATGAGCATTTTGGACCATAGACCTGAATTTATACATCCTAAATTTTGTTCCCTTCTCACCCACCCTTTGGGGAGTATCTGCCAGAACTGGTCCTGGGGAATTAAGCTTTATCGCAATAACCGTGACTAAAAGAATCGGTGAAAAAAGGACCAAAAGAATTATGGATAAGAGCACATCGAAAAATCTTTTTGAAATATCGTAGAACATATATTATATCTGGATAAAATAAGTGAATAAATTCATGTCTATGTAAGACTCTCGTGTTCGGTTCCTTTCAACGACTCGACAAGTTTTTTGATTTTAGGGACAGAATTTTTAGGACAAATCAATAAAACATCATCGGTAGCTACCACCAGAAGCTCGTCCATATCAATACCCACTAATAATTGATCAGTATAGTTAAAAGCGAGAGAATCTCTGGAATCCTTCAATATAACCTTTCCTCTAGTAACATTTTCATCTATGCTCTCCGAAAGTGCCTCTTTTAGTGCCTCCCAAGCTCCAATATCACTCCATCCAATATCACATGAAATGACGAGCGCATCAGAAAAATCCATTTTTTCCAAAATCGCATCATCAAAAGAGATCTTTTCGAGTTTTGGATACACCTCATTTGATACTTTTTCATAGTCAGGAGTATCGATCGCATCATATATCTTTTTTAGCTCTTTGAATAACTCCGGTGAGAATTTTTCAAATTGACTCCATAGAAATTGTGGAGTGGTAACGAAATATCCTAAATTCCATGCATGCTGACCGCTTTCGAAAAATTTCTGCGCAAGCTCCGGATCTGGTCTATATTTAAATCCGGTAAATGAGAATATCGAAAAGTCACCAATCTTATTTACCTCATCACCATATTCGATATACCCCAAATTTTGGTTTGGGAACCTGGGCTTTTGTCCAATAAATACTATCTTGTTTGGATCCTCTTCTATCAATCTCTCTCCCGCTTTCAATGCCTGTCTAAAAACCTCTTCGTTCTTAACCAAATGGTCACTACCCCAAAGTAGCGCAATCGGTTCATAAGGAGTTCTTTTAGCAAAATGCGCAGTCACATACCCTACTGCTGGTCCCACATCTCTCATTTCAGGCTCAACTATGATATTTTCATTTAGAATCTCGGGCAGCTGATCTACGACTACTTTTTTATATTGTTCACCTGTAGAGATATAGAGATCCTCCCAACGGAATTCTGGAAATAACTTCTGGACTACGATCTGAAGCATGGTTTTATCGCCTACTATATGTCCGAACTGCTTAGGCTTTTCTTTCCTAGATAGTGGCCAAAGCCTGGTTCCTACGCCTCCTGCAAAAAATACGACTTTCATAAATTAAGAATTGTTAATTATAGCATTTTCTATATATTCGGATAATTTTTCCCTAAATATTTTATTAGAAAATCTCATTCCATTATCATAACAATCTTTTTCATTATACTTGTCCTTTTTGAAGTTTTTCAATACAGAGATAAGAGAGTGAACTGATAAATCTCTAAATAACACTCCTGTTTTACCATTCACGACTATCTCTTTGGCTGCTCCTTGATTTGGTGCTATAACGGGAATCCCATGAATTTGCGCCTCGACCATTCCGATTCCAAAATCCTCGATTGAAGGGTATATAAGAGCTGTAGCCCCCTTTAGATATCCCCTCAACTGCTCATCTGATACAAAATCTATAAATTCTATTGATTCTCCAGAAATGGATTCCAGATTTTTTCTCTCAACACCCCTACCCACAACAATAAGTCGGAGATTGAGTTTAGTCGCTGCCTTTACTGCAATGTCTATATTCTTATACGGGACAAGACGCGATACGATTAGGTAATAATCTTTTTCTTTGGGCTTTTCTACTGTTTTTGTATCCAGGATGCTGCTTGCTGGTGGATAAATAACGACACTATCTATACCATAGTACTTTTTTATCTTCTGCTGAATACTTGAAGAGATTGCGATCAATACATCCGGACGTTTTGCCGCAATTTTTTCCCAAGTTCTTAGATAAAAAACGGCGGGGTACGAGATTTTTCTAAATAACCAACCTTGGAAATATTTCTCATAATCGCTCCATAAATAACGTGTGGGAGTAAGGCAAATGCATATGTGTTTTGTTCTCGCAGATGTGATTACCCCTTTTGCTGCCTCACTAGTAACAGAAATAACAAGATCATAATTATTAAAGTCGAATGACTCGAAGGCAATCGGCATGAAAACTCCCAAGAGCTCGTGTTTGTCACGCAGAAATTTTATCTTTTGTAAAAATGAAGTCTTAACCTTAAATACCGATGCCCATTTAGCTCTTTTTGGGGAATATAGGGAGGTGTAGAGGGGCGCCTCCGGAAACATCTTATGAAGCTCTAATAAAACACGCTCCGCTCCTCCCCATTTGTTTACCCTGTCATAAACTATAGCAACTTTCATATGTCTCCAATGTTTTCTCAAAAGATTTTTTCCAGGAAAAAAAGTTCACCCTCTTTTTAAATAACTCTTTTAATTCATTTTTTTTATCTTTATGCAGCTGCGCTGCCTTTTGTAAAACAGCCGAAATGTCGCTCACACTCTCTGGATCAAAATACAATGCAGCATTATCGCATACTTGACGAAATGCATCAATCGAAGACACCACCGGCAAGCACCCATGCCCCATTGCTTCCAAAGGGGTTAGCCCAAAACCTTCCATAAGTGAGGGGGCAACTAAAAAGCTAGCCTTTTCGTAAAGATATGAAAGCTCACTGTCATTTATCGAATGAAAAATCTTAATCCTCTTGTTGTTTCGTGTTTTACCGTAGAGCCGTTTGTAAAAATAATCACTTCTTCCGACTAGAACTAAATCCTCATCAATCTTATCTTGCACATTTCCATATGCTTTCACTAATCGCTCGAGATTTTTGTGAGGATAAGCATTCCCTACATATAGAATAAATTTGCTAGGCACGTTTTCTTTTGGTTTTGTGGTTTTATGATAAAAATTGGGGTCTATCCCTTCGGGGATTACGACTATCTTTGATTCATCAATATTGTACGCATTCAAGATCTCTTTTTTCGTGCTTTCCGAAGGGCTAATTATAAATTTAGATTTCAATATGGCATGCTTTATGACTTTATGGTAGGCGATCCTCTTCAATCTATAGATTGGCTTCGGCAGAGTCGTCGCTTTTCCCGTATCCAGCTTATTGATTATTAAATCGTGAATCGTGACAATAAATTTTCTCTTGTAAAAAATCGGTAAAGAGAAATAAGTAAAATGCATAAGATCCAGATCATAATGATTGAGTATTTTTACGAAGCCTATTTGCTCACCTAAAGAATGCCATGGAACATTTGCTTCTATCTTTACTAGAGCTTCACTTTTAAAATTAACGCTGGCAAAACCTTTTTTAGAAAGAAAAATATAGAATTTGTTTTCGGTCTTGCTCTCAGAGCAATATTTATCCAGCTCAAATAATGTATTTCTTATATACCTGCCAACACCACTCTCATAATAAAGTCTCGCATCTATTCCTACCTTCATTAGTTTAATCTGTTGCTTATTTTTGCTAAGTTAAATCTCACTTTTATACCCAAAAGAACAATATTCCTTACAAAATAAGGATATTTATCTTTGTAATGCTTATCGTAAAAAATCTGCATTGCCTTAAATCTTTGCTCCGTCACCCATTTTCTGGTTTCCCTATTTGCAGTAGAGAATTCTTTTGAAATTTTTTTAATTCCACTTGAAACCCCTTTATAATGAAGGGCTTTATACTTAGGAACAAAATAGATTTTCATACCAGATTTTTTTATTCGATAGCAAAAGTCTATATCCTCTCCATAAAAGAAATAGTCCTCATCCCACCAATTCAATTTTTTCCCCAGCTCAAATGGCATAATCATAAACGACCCAGCAAGAGCATCTATCTCATGAGTTTTCGAAAAATCCATATAAGTTAAATTATAGCCTGAAAAAAGTCTACTTTTAGGAAAAAGCTTAGCTAATTTAGAAAAATGACAAAAGGCCCTCCAGGGAGTTGGAAATCCTCTATGACATGAATCATCTAATCTACCATCAAGTAAATCAACCCTACATGTAGCTGCTCCAACGTTTGGACTTTCCTGCAAAAATTCATACATTCCATCAAGCGTCTTATTCGCAAGGACCATATCTGGATTTAGGAAAAGAACATACCGTCCACTTGCCTTTTTGACTGCTATGTTATTCCCTTTGGAAAATCCTTCGTTCTTTTCGTTTTTTATAAAGATGAGATTTTTGTATTTGTTTTTTATCTTACTGATGACATTTTTCGTATTTGTATCTGGACTATTGTCGGAAATTATTACCTCGAAGGTTAAATTTCCCACAGTACTATAAATAGAGTCCAAACATTTTTCAATCAAGGTCTCAGATTTGTAAGTTACGATAATTATCGATAAATCTATTTTAGCCATTTGCTAGGTCCTTCCATACTTTAGAAAGTTTCAAACCAACTACTTCCCAAGAATAATTTTCTTCAACTAATCTTCTTGCGCTTTCTACTATTTTAGTTGCTATAGTCTTATTTTTCATTATCAATTCAATTTTCTCAGCAAACTCCGACTCATTGACTACTTTGAAATAATCGATATTCTCTTTAGCTCCAATACTATTAACCTTGTCGGGAAAAGCTACGACCGGTATCCCCAGTGCCATTGCCTCCAAAACTTTATAATTTGTCCCACCACCGATTTTTATAGGAAACACCATCAGATCTGCTTTTCTATATTCTTCAATCAAATCATCAACATATTCAAGCGCAATAATTTGCCTAGAGTCAGGCACGATTTCCCTAACCCTCTTTCCTACTATTGTCAATGTAATCTTGTGATCCAAAAGTGGTAACACCTTGCCTACAAAATAATTTATAGCCTGGATATTAGGCATGTAGGCAAAGTTACCAACAAACAGAATATTATGTTTCACATTATCTTCAAACTTGAACTTTAAATCCTTTACACTAATAGCATTTTCCACTAGGTAGCTTTTTTTACCAGTTACTTCTGATATATAGTCCGCTTCATTCTTTGTTACCGCAATACATATATCGGCTTTTTCCATCATGTCATGCTCCTCCTTCTTAAATCTATTCACCTGGTAAGAAAGGGCTGATTTTTTAAGGATGTTTTTTGAATTATCCAAAAATTCTTTATATAAAAGATGCTCTATATTTTCTGTCCCTAAGATTTGCTTTACCCCCATTCTTCTTAGCTTATCTGAAATATAATATCCCACATAGCTCGATTCAAAGTGTACTATATCGATATTGTTTTTTTTGATAATTTCGATAAGCAGTTTTTCAAAATCCTTATCATAATATAATGTCTTAAATATAGACCCAGCAGAAAACATATTTTTACTAAGAGTTAGCGCGGATTTTAATTTTCTACGCTTATAGACTTGAATATCACTCACTCCTATCTTCCTGATTCTATCGATATCTTTTGGATCAAATCCCTCTCTCACAAATGAAAGTAGATCTATAGACACACTGCTACTTTTTGCAAATTTCATCATATTGTAGGCACGATTTTTTCCTCCAGATGTAAGCGGATATGGAAAATCATATGTAACAAAAAGTACTTTTATCATTTGAGTTTGAGGATTAAATAAGTATTTGAAGAATCAATCACATCGTATTCTGTGCCAAATCCAGTAAAATCATTTTCTGTAGGGTTTGCTATAACCATATATTGAGCACCTTTATCAATTAACTCCTCTATGGGTTGCTGGAAAACAGGCCACCCACGTCTTTGGATCAGGTTTAAAAATGTTGTACTCCCATCATATGGAGCAATGATTAACGCATCTTTAGGCAAGATCTCATTTGCTTTTTCTGCAGCCTCGACCATTCCTCTATCGTTTATGTTGAAGTAGTCTTTAACCTGAATCCACGAAAAATAAAAAGATAATACAAATACTATTACTACCAATAAACACCCAGCAACGCGATTAAATTTCTTTGTAGCAATTTCATAAATTTTGCTCATTCCTATTCCGACAAACATCACCACCGTCGGAATTATTAATATTTGATAGTAATCATGCTGTACATTTCCTGTGGCTATTACAAAAAGATACAAGAGCGAAGAAAAAGCAAAGGAGACAAAAAATAAAATATTTTTATCTTTATATGAGAATACGCTTGCCGCAATAGCAAACGCACCAAAGTATCCCAGTATCAATTTTGTGACTCTTTCAAAAAATATCCATCTGAAAAATGATGGGCGAAAGCGGATCCCATTTCCATTAAATAACCAGTCAGAAACAGGGATTCCTTCTGGGAACTGCACTATCCAACTTCTCCACAGATATAATGGCACGACAGATACTATGGCAAATAGATATAGATACCATTTAAGAAACATTTTCGTGCCGAACTTTTTATATGCTAAATATATGATCGGTAAAATAAAAAATAGGGAGAAAGGCTTTAATAGAAAAGAAGAGCTTATGAACAACAAAGACAAAGCATAGAAGATGAAGGTTTTTTTTGTCATTTTTTTATAAGACAAAAACTTATCGAAAAAATATATCCCCAGCATCAAGGATGTTGTCATCATTACATCCGGTAATATAACCCTGCTATAAAAGATAGAGTAAGGCAAAAAAAGAAACGCTACCAATCCCGAATATGCAGCAAAATTATTTGCATACTTTTTGAGTAAAGCAAATACTACAACTGCCGTAATAAGAGACGCTACGATATTTAGCATTCTACCCCACTGCGTAAATGACAATCCGCCTATGGACTCGGCCATAAAGGCGTGCAGCAGGTTATAAATAGGAAATTCTACAAATCTATATCCCCTTGGATTGTCCAGGCCTGATTGAACATTGGAGATGTCATAATACTTAGGATACAAAAGATCGTACCCCTCCTTTGCAAATATTTGTGATACAGCGGCGGTGTCTGATTGCCTGAAAGAATGCCAATCTGCTATTGGTTCGGAAAATTTATAGAGGCGAACAAAAAAACCCAAAGCCAAAAGTAAAAATAAGATTAGTAGACCGACTCTATTCATGAATTATAGTTATAATTTTAATCTAAGCGATATATATTATCAATTTGTCAGAAGATTATTGTCTAATTATCTATCCCCGAATCATACTCCATTTCACCTGTAATCCTATTTCTGTAACGCACAATTTCCCTAACGCCTCCATCATCTTCAAACATAAGGATAAATTTGTTCGACGAAAGAGCAACGGCATCCAATGCGTCTTCCAGATTAGGATGGATATAGACTTGTAGATTATTATTCTGGAAAGTAAGCCATATTGCATCCTGGATCCCAACAGGAAATACCCAGGCGTCGTTATGTTTTATTGGGACATTAACAAAGTGCAGTTGAGTATCGGGATTAGACCACGTATTTCTATATAAAGAATCCATCGAAATAATGAATTCTTCCACTTTATTTCCTGCAGTTTTCCAATCCTTGTGAAGCTGTTGCACTTGGATTATGTGAAGCAAAGCAAAAGTAGATATAACAACACCCATAGCACCTAAAGCAATACCTACCCCATATAGTTTTAGGCTATTGTATAGCTTCGATAGTATATAGACCAAAACAATAATAATCCCCAATGATGCTAGATAGCTATATCTTGAGGTAATATTTCCAAGACCTATGAAGGGAAGTAATGAAATAAGGAAAAATGAAACCCCAAAAAGAATTGCTCTTTTTCCATCTCTCTCAATTTTTTTACCTGCAAATCTATAACCAAAATAAATGGCTACCAAAATAACTGTCCCCCCAAGTAAAGCTAACGGGACATTCTGCCTTAGTCCTTCCCGTAGTGTTTGATAGAAGGGAAGGGAGACTGATCCAAAGAGCGTTAAGAGCCCATACCCGAATGAATTTCCTATTATATTGAATGGGAGATTTACTAAATTATAACTATAGTCTCCCCCACTCCAATGACTTTGAGACATAAATCTTAACAATAGATAGATTGCAACGGGAAACATTAGCAAATAGTACTCGTAGCTTTTTATGATCTTTTTTAAACTAAATCCTGGAGCGATAAAAATCTTATAAGCAATAATAAGCAATGGCGCTACTACTCCTAGCTCGTGGAAAAGAGTTGCTATAAATATCGAGACTACAGACGCTAGTAAAAAGTATGTCTTCTTTTTCTCGTCATAAAGAATAAACAACAATAATGAGGCTAGAATAAATGCAGCATTGAATAGATGACCCGTGGCGGAAATCCAGAAAACCATTTCTGCGTAGCCGCTCATTATAATAAAAAGCATACTCCCCAATACCGCCAGCGCATTGCTTTTTAACACTTTCCTAGAAAGTAGATAGAACAATGCCGCCACAACAAAATGCAGGACTATGGAAGCTATATGGAAAACCACCTGGTTCAACCAAAAGACCGAATACATCAAGAGAAAGTAAGATTTAGTGCCAGGTCTATAGAAAAATCCATCAGAATGAACAAAGTAATCTATAATTCTCTGCACCATACCCGGACACGAGCTGAGTCCACCATATTTGCAATCGGCTGCCCATCGAAACCATGTAAAATCGTCACCGATAAAATAGTTATTTAGAATTGGCAGGTAGATCAGAAAGCTAAATACTAAAAGATAGATGACTACCGCATATGGCGATGAAGCAGCTTTTTTCAACTCTATACCTAGGTTTATATTTCCCTCTTGATATAAGGAAAGAAGTCCCACTACGATACCTGTCAAAACCCACAAAACGAAGGCTACTTTCGATGCTGCAAAAACATCGATCAACGTGGCATTAAGCGCAAGACCTATAACACCTGCGCCAAATCCTATGACAAAACTCCTGAGAAGCTTTGAGTTCGTTTTTGGCAACACTTTTACGATATATATACCTAAAGTCAAGAATATCCCTACAAAAGAGATAAGACCAAATATCCCAATCTCTCCCAATATCCGCAAATAATTATTGTCGACAGCAAGACTTACTGTTCCGTAACCGCTACCTAAAAATACATTTCTCTCGAAAGACTCAATAGCATTTGGCCATCCACCCTGAAATCTTGTCGTAAACGACAAGTCATATGCAGCAGCTCTTTTCACTATAAAATCCCCGTGGAAAATAAGGACCTGTGCAGAGTCAGTCGAGTCGGGATCTTCTGTTATCTCATAGAAAAAACTCCCTAATTTCCTGTCGACTGGAGAAAGAGAAAGATTTATATATCCAGTTCCCTGAACCAACTCCTCACCTGTAGAAATATTCGCATCAAGAACCAGTGGGACCTCTTCCGGAAAAAGAGTGACTGGAAGAAGTGCAGACGGTGTTGCTTCATTGTCATCCTCAAATTCGCCCTCGAGTGCACCATCTAGCTCATCTTTGTCCTCAATATTTTGCTGACCGATTATCTTATCATCAAAATACTCAGGGTCCACGTACTGCACGTGGCCTATTGCGACACCAGTCTTTGCATCAACTAGCACATTTACTTCATTGACTGTATCTGTAAATCTCTGTAGGAGGGTTGTAGGCTTTAACAGCAAAAAGACAAAACCGAACAAAGCAAACAAGGGGATCGAATACAACAAAAGTCTTCTTTTGTGGAAAAATAGAACTATGAGAAGTGAGATTATCAAAACGGCAAATGATACACGCGACACGGTCATGAAAAGCAAAATAAAACCCAAAATCGATGCCCCCACTAGAAACACTTTCATAAACCAATTCCTAAAACCAAAAATTAGACTAACTATAATTGGGATTATTAAGACTAGATACGCAGCCAAATCGTAATGTCCAGCAAAAGTCGATGGCACCCTGGATAAGGCTGATAACTGAATGGGTATTCCTTTCGCGAATTCCTCATTCATAGTAAGAAATGCTGGAAAGCTCAAAAACCTCTGCCCGAATCCGTAAAATACAACGGCCAAAAACGTACCGATCAAAAAGACGATTACAATCTTTAAGAATTTCTTATCGCGAATTCCAGAAAATGCAACAAAAAAGACGCTTAGATACTCGATATTCCGTAGGTAACTCAAAAACGAGACATTAGGAAATACATTGGCGATATTAGGGAATATAAGTATTATTCCATGTATGGTCGCAACTGCTCCCACGAGCCAAAATGTAAGTATAGGTATGGTGAGCGGGGTTTTGAGTGTTATTTTCTTTCTGAACAAAAAAATGGCCCATATTCCAAGAACTATAAATACGAAAAAATCCTCGGCTCGCACATATACCCAGGTATTTTGAATATCCACTAAAGGAATCTTCGGATACAGGGGAATAAACACGAGCAAGAATAGTGTGCTCAAAAAAAGCAAGTTGTTTCCTAACCACGATATTAATTTCTTCATACCTTTAGCGCTTCTGTGTAAGTCTCTACCAAATATTTATTATTAACCATTTTGCCCGTCAATACAAGAAAAGCAGCCTTCGCTCTCAGTACCAGCCTTACAAAAGCGTGGGCTATTTTCCCATAATTCTTCTTATTAAAGTACATAAGACCTTTATAGATATTAATTACTGCAAAAGTCCTATTTGAACTACCCTGTCCAACATGTTGTATTGTTGCCATTTTACTGTATCTGGCCTTAAATCCTTTCTTGCGCGCTTGAAAGCATAAATCTGCATCCTCCAGATACATGAAATAATTTTCATCAAACCCATTGAGCCTATCAAATAGATTTTTTCTTATCATTAAAAATCCTCCACTCACAAAGTCTACGTTTCTATCCTGCTTCGGAGAAAATCGAAGTCCTATTTTTTCCTCAATACCCAAAGCCAACACCAAAGTATTAAATGGATTGTAGAATCTACCGCAAGATAACTCTTTTTCCCCTTGAAAAGAAATAATTTCGCCTCCCACAATCCCTACCTTTTCGTCGTCAAATATGGAAGCCAACTTAAATATGTCTCCGGATTTTATTCGCGCATCTGGATTTATGAAGATTAAAAAATCTCCACGTGCTTTTTTTGCAGCAAGATTATTCCCCTTGGCAAATCCAACGTTTCCCTTGTTCTCAATTAGTCTTACTTTCTCTTTAAATTTATTTACCTTTACGAGGGTGTCATCATGCGAAAGGTTATCGGCTACTACTATTTCCAGCTCATCATCCTTTAGCTCTTGAGAATATTTTTTCAACAGACCCTGTAGTAGTTCTTCTATATATTTTGAGGAGTTGTAAGTGAGAATAACTATTGAAATTTTGGGCATAAGTAAATTTATCTGAACCAGGCAGCGCGACCTAGTCTATATTTAGGATCGGTATTTTCCCTCTCTCCAATTTCCTTGGCAGGAACTCCTCCCACTATTTTAAATTCGCCTACGTTTTTAGTGACTACAGCGCCCGCAGCAACCACTGCACCCTTTCCGATTTTGACTCCTGGCAGGATAATCGCTCTAGGACCTATAAAAACATAGTCCCCGATTTCAACCGGTGCCGTTATAGCTTTAAAGTTATCGCTGTGTATGTCATGCTCCGCGTTATAGACCATAACCTCCGATGCAAAATCTACATGATTTCCTATGGTTATTTTATCTCTGCCATCTATAACGACATTTTCACCGATTATTGTATCTTCCCCGATTCTTAGATTACTGATGTTATAGAAAATAGCACCTGTATGCAGAGTCGATCCACTACCTATTTTCGCTCCAAACAATTATAGAAAAATCTTCTCACATAATGCGATGGGACACATCCGACTACTTTCAATATAAAGTTTTCCAACTCCAACAGAACTGTTGATATTCTTCTTTCTGCTCTATTCATTTTATTGATTCAAATATTTTTATAACTTCTTTCGCGCTTTTATCCCAGGAAAATTTCTTAATCTGTTCATGTCCTTTGGCTACCATCTGCTTTTTTAGCTTTTCATCATTTAAAACTTTTTCTATCCGGTCTGCAATATCTTTAGCATCATTGGGATTAAAGTAAAGCGCAGCATCTCCTCCTGCTTCGGGGAGAGATGAAACATCACTTGTTATGACTGGACAATCATATTGCATCGCCTCAAGAATTGGCAATCCAAACCCCTCATACAGGCTAGGCAATACAAAAAGCTCAGCATGTTTATAAAATAATGGCAAATCTTCATTTGTTACATTCTCCAAAAATTTGACTCTTTCTAAAATCCCATATTTTTCAGGTGCGTCCAGAATCTTTTGGAAATCCCATCCCCGTCTGCCAACAATAACCAAATCTATATTTTCATCTTTTATCAAAGAAAATGCCTCAATAAGTTTTTCGATGTTTTTTCTAGGCTGGAGAGTCCCCACAAAAAGAACATAGGGATTTTTTAAATCATACTTTTTTATAAAATCGCTCTTATTCATCTTAGAGACTTTTACATCCTTTATGCCCAAAGGGACAACATCCACCTTGTCGGCTGAGACATGGTATTCGTTCATTATATCATTCTTGGAACTATCACTAATTGTTATTATCTTTTGCGCATTGTTGATAGAATACTTACCCCATAGCGCCAATTTTAGGAGATCTTTTTTGGGAAACATCTCGGGAAAGTGTTTATAAGAAACGTCCAAAATCGATATTATTTGAGGACATGGAGCATATAACGGACCGTAATGCGTTGGAGAAAAAAATACATCCAAATTATGTGGCTTAATTATTTCACGAGTCAATCCAAAGATAGTCCAGAGCCTTTTGTTTGGAATAACCTTATACTTCCATCGATCTGTCTCTTCAGGTAAGTCAGCTGTTGGATTCTGAGGGAGAAAAATCAGATAGTCATTTTTTTCATCTATTTTATTTATTCTATTTAAAAGTTGAAAGCAAAACTCAGAACTCCCCACTCTTTTAGGAAATCCTTTGTGATCATAACCGAATCGAGGAACTACAGCCTCAAATCCATTTATTCCAATTCTCATATAATTCCAGGATAAATTACACTTATTTTATTCTTATCTAGTTTTAAAATTTCTACTGCATCTTTTTTTGTTGACTCTGAGATACAAAAAACAATATCTGACTCTTTTTTCACCCATGATAGTTTTTTCTTTTGCGTGTAGATTATCTTTTCGTTTGTCTCACTCGGATACTTATACACGATTAGGTCATAAATTATTGTTGCCTTTTTAGCTTTTTTTGTAGGCGGCTCTGTCCAGTCTGATGTTATAAAAAGATCAATATCTCCAATGAAGTTTTCTATAGGCATTATATGCATCGTATTCCACATTAAATTCATAAAACTTGGTGGCATTTTGAATTTCTTCACAGATACATTCTTCTTTGAACTAAGTTCTCTTAAATCCACGTTTCTCCTTAATGAGGAGAAAAAAAGCACGTATTCGTTTTTATCATCGCTATCTACCAGATGGGAAACCAACCCGTAGAGATAATTTGCTACCCCTGTATTTTGATAGGCAAGTTGACTGATATCAATTCCAATACGCATACGTTATGTTACCGTTTTTTTATTATAAATAGAATAGCTGCTACTAAAAAAAATGCTGCCGAGTAATATATCAATTTTTGCGCTGTAAAGAAAATCCAAAAATAAAATAGCGGGATCGAAATAACTACGCAGGCCAACCCGGCTACCACCAGCCATTCGTATCTTTGCTTAATCAACAGTACAGCTAGAATTGCTATAAAAAATAAATCTTGAATACTCATCTTTTTAATTTCAATGCAATAACCGTTATTATCGATAAAATAAACGCTACCAAACTTACAGCAGCGGCTAAATTGGTTGTTTGAGGTCTACCAATATTCTCCTTTGGCAGAACACTAGATACATCACTATCTTCAATACTGTAAAGTCTTAAATTGCCCAAACCATCAATTCTTTTCAGCTCTGTGTTTGAATCAAGAATTTCTATCGTTTTTATATATTCTTTTTCATCATACACTCTGTCTTTTAGAAAAATTTCACCCCTACTATCATAAGGGACTGCGACATAAGAAACCCCTCGTTGTCCTAAAATATCGATCGCTTCACTACTCAGATTTTGCGCGACTTCGGATGGGTCGTTCATATCAAAATATTTATTTCCAGAGACAGCAGGATGAACCTGAGAAAAATATGAAAATCTTGAAGGACTGGGAACCCACAATATCCTTCCAGGATCCTGCTGAGACATAAACTCCTCAAAACTCACATATTCACTTGGGACATTAGAGGTCTTAAAAGTCCCAGGAAGCTTACCTGATAACGCTGGCAAAATTGTTATTAGAAAATAAATAGCAAAAAATACTGGGACGAGCCAGCCAACCTTCTTATACTTGCTATATAGCTTAAATATGGAAAATGGAATGAGCACCGAGAAAGACAAAGCAATAAGCATATACCATTTTGTGGGATCTCTAAAAAAAACAAAACCCGGAATATTTTCGAACAAAAAAATATAAATACCACCAAAAGGATCGCTTGATCCCTTTGCCAGAAAACTTGCAAGAACTCCCATAATCACAAACGGCAAAACTATCTTTCTATTGTTTTTGTTAACAAATAACAAACTTATGAAAGCAAAAAAAGTAAAAATTAGAAATTCTGGTCTCTGAAAATATGTCTTTCCAAAAATATTTTCGGGCCAGTTGGGATGAAGAAGTGAGATGGTATTTTCAAATTTTGCAAAACTAAAGAATCTAACAGATTCTACTGTCGTATAGTTTTCTCCTAGTTGGTCGAGTGCATTTGAGCCGAAAGTAAGCGCAGGAAGGAGCCAAAAAGCATTAATGAGTCCAGCAATCAATAAAGGTACTATGAATATACTAACTGCATTTTTAAAAAATTCAAGAAAGTTTTTTTCTATCAACAATCGGGATATAAAGAAAATTGAAATGCCAACAAAAGTCATGTATGTTACCCTGACATCCAGCACTGACTGAATCCCGAAAATAATGCCTAGTGAAAAAATGTTAGATATCAGCTGTCTTTTATCGCCTTTGTGATCCAAAATCTTTATCGTGAATAAGAATCCTAGGGGAATCAGGCAGTAAGCAATCCCTATAACCACCAAACCACCCGATACCAACATCAAGATATATGAATTGAAAGAAAAAATCAGACTGGAAATAACTACAAATAGATTATTGGGGAATAATTTTTTTAAAAATAAATAAGGAAAAACACTTACGGCGATCAGGAAAGGGAACAGGATAAATACTCTTTGCAATATCTCCCAAGAAATTCCAAATGCTTTCCCAAAGAAAAATGGAATTGACATAAAAAAACTAACCGCCATAAAAGGAATCGCTGTCCCACCGAATCCATTACCTGAAAAAAACGCCCAGTCTGAAGGATAAAACTGATGGTTATCAAACATGGAAGGGAAATAATACCAAAGATCTCCGCCTGTAATAACTCCCGGCAAAAACCAGACCCTAAAAGTCATGAAAAGGAGGAGAAGGTAGAACAAAAATAATATGATACTTAGTTTATTTTTCATTTTTTTTAACTACAACGAAACACGAAGGTAGACCATATCTAATAAAAGGGATATTATTCACGATCCTAAAAAGTTGACTATCATAATTTATAAAGCCACTCTCATATACTATTTCACAATTATTCGCTCTAAAAAAGTTCTTTAGATCAATTAGGTTCGTAACGACGATTGCATCATCGTCATATTCGAATTTTTTTCTAACCACAGGGGCCATCTTTTCAAAATCTATTTTTTTACTAATCAACTTTTTTATGACTACCCTAAAGTTCCTAAATTTATTATTAAAACCTTTCAGTCTGCGATGTGGATTCGGGAAAAAGAATGATAGAAAATTAGGACACGCGACTATCAGAACGCCATCCTCTTTCAATTTAGAAAGCTGTTCCTTCAAGAAACCTTCTGGATCTTGCGTGTGCTCCAAAACATTAAATGATCCCACTAGGTCAAAATAACTATTCTTAAAGGGAAATTTTTTCCCGCTATAACTATAAATATTTTCTAAGCCTTTTGATTTTGCCGCCTTAACAAATAACTTTGAGACGTCCAGACCATAACCATTTACAAACCCTTTCTTTTCTAACTCCAAAAGAACTTCACCATTTCCACAACCGACATCTAAAAATAAAGATTTCTTGCTTTTTAACGACTTTTTAAAAAACTCTATATATTTCGAATAATATCGAAGATTTAGATCATTAAGCTTCTCTAGATATTGTTGATTTTCATAATCGAATTTTTTCATTTTAATTTAACAAAGGTACCTATAAATTCCTTGTAGCGAACTCCTTTTTTGCTGTTTGTCTTTTCTTCTATCAATAGCTGGATGATACCTATGCCCAAAAATGTGTATGTCCATATATTCAGCTTGCTTTCAAAGTCTCGTATTCCAAATATATTCAGTGTTAACCATAATACAAGCAGTATAAATGCCAAGATAAAGGAAACAGAGCTATGAAGCTTGTAGATCTTTAGACATCCGATCCACAAAAACAACAGTACGAGGAAAACACCAATATAATATTCTTTTATCAAGAAGATGTTCGCAATTATTAGGGCTAAGGCTATCGTAGATAACAACCTTTTCGCTACATCAAACCTCGATAACAATAGCTGCCACATAAGATAAAAGATGAAAGGTAGGAAATATGTAGTAGAAGATAGCAAGAAATTTATATTCGTAAATGAAGTAATAGCTTTCGTAAAAATGAAATTAACTAAATTCATCTTACCGCCCATTATGAATTCCTTAGGGATCTGATAAGCGGTATAAATTTCTCTATCAGATAGTCCTACTGCATTTGTATTGTTTCCAAATAGAGATTCGATTTCATATATATAGGTTTTATCTTGAGAATTTGGAATTTCTGGAAAGCCAAATGGATAGACCAGCTGATCTTTCAATAATCCAGACCTGTAATTATTAAGATAGTACCAGTCGAGTTCACCTTTTTCTTTTATCCTAAACTGTAGCACATCCTCACCGCGAAAATCAGGTTTAACAAAATCCTTAAATTTAATCGATACGATTCCCAGATGATTCTCTCTTGCCTTGAATTCCCCTACTATTTTTTCTCCTTTGGTTAATTTTTTTGAAATATCACTGTTATTGATTGAATTTCTATGACTGTATTCCAAAACACTAAAGCTGATTCTATTATTAAATAGTATAGCCATAAAAGTTCCAATCGTAATTAGCCCCATCGGAATTATGATCCATCGCAAAAACTTATTTGATAAAATTTTTCTTATCTTATTTTTTAGTTTCATTTTTTCTTATGATGAGATATGTGAATCCCCCAACAAAAACAATAAGAGATATCGCTGATCCTAGGTAAAAATAATTTTGTGGTGCAAAATATAAAATCAATTCAATATCTATACTTCCATCTTCGTTTCTCTTATAGTATTTTTCATCAAAGGCTCTTTCAATATATCCTGGGTCAATAACCCACTTATTCGCATAGTCATAAATGACATCCTGCGTGTCTTCAAAAACTGGCTCTCTAAATGAGTAAGACAAATCTTCCCACTCGAAAATAGTATGCTCCTCTCTGCACTCTCTTGTGTTAGTCGTTTTATTTTCTTTCGGATCTTTACAAAAATCCAAAGATGGGTTTGCTTTTGGATACAACTTCCATCCTTTATGAAATGAGTCTAAGAATACCAATTCTTGTTCATCCTTAATGTTCTTGATATAGATCTTATACTTTACCTGGTTGATTTTTTTAAAAAATACATTCTTTGAGCTAATTAAGCTATTTTTTTCTCTTGTCTTATATAACTCGTAATTTCCCTTAGAGCTTGATAGAACTTCCTCTGAAGTAATTGCATCTAAAAAATCATTATCTTGAACTCTAAATAAATCGGAGTTATAGATGTAAGAATCTGCCAATTCGCGCGGTATGTTCTTTGTGACCAAAACATAATTTATATTATGCTCATATAAGATCTTATTTAATCCTTCATAATCCCTCTTAACTATCATTCCATCGACAATATTTGCTACCTCTGTATAGTTAAAAGATAAATGACCTGAAATATCATTTACTCCGCTAAATATTTTTACTGGGGAAACTCCAGCATAAACATTCTTGTTGGAATCTGGATCAACTATAACTGAGTATGCAGAACTTCCAAAAGGAAAATTAAATATGTTGTTAGTGGATGAAATCGTATTACTGATATCGTTCATAAAACCTAGATGTTCTTCAGGGATTGTGACCGTTTTATAGATATCTTTAGTAGTCCATAGGGGCGAATTCACTATTTGTTTTACTGGCACGAAATTAATGAGAACGACTAGAATGAATACGGTAATAATTAGATTTCTGAACTTTTCGAATTTTGATGTCACAAAAATAAGGCACATCGTGATGATAGTCGCATACAATATAACGTAACCAGGAGCGAATTTATCGTAAAAATTCCTGAACATAGTGAATCCAGGGACTTGCCCAAAAAGAATGAACAGATCCTTTAATGGCCCGATGTTAACAGTAAAGAAGTAAATGGAAAAAAAGAAAGAGACGAGCAATAAGATAAACAATCTTATACTTCTAGATGGTAGGTGTTTCTTAAAGCTAACTAGTCCATAAGTAAAAAGCACAACATACAATGAATTTAGGGCGAAAGATAAGTCATAATAACCAATAAATACGTCTTTAAGTTTCCATCCGAAATCAAAAGGTATCTGCCTATGAAATAAATTCAACAATGGGTAAAATATATTTCCCGTAGCTGTAGAAAGAATAGTGGGAGTAAATGTATCGACAAACCCTTGTGACAAAAACTTCGAAGCAAAGCTGTCCTGACCAAGATTTAGATATGTCGATATGAATCCTGTTAACCAAAATGCCTGAGATATAGAAATAAAAATAGAAAATACCACAATGTGTCTTACAAAAAAAGATACTTCTTTTCTCTTATAAAGAAATGAGGTACAAATTAATCCTATTGATACAGGAATAACAAATCCAAGTAGCCAGGGCACTGTATACAGGGCAAATGACAGAAAAAGACACCACAATGAAGCAATGAATACATATTTGAAATCAGAAGTCCTGAGGTACTTCAAAAAATAATAAACGACAATCGGAATTAGTCCAAGAAGCCAAATGGAAATCAAGAATACGAAATACTGATTAATTAATAATATTGGCGAAAGTATATAAAACAAACTACCCGCGAATAATTCGAACGATTTCTCGTTGTCTAACTGAAACAGCTCTTTTATAGACTCCTGGAAAAAAATGAATCCCAAAATTAATGGAGTCGATAAAGCCAGACAATTTAATACTAGTTTGTTTGCTAGCACTAGATCCAAAGCGGAAACAACAACTAAGAAAGGCGCTAGATACTGACTTGGACCATTAATCCCCAAACTAGATACTTTGTACCATGAAAAAAATGTGGCATTCTTTAAAAATTCTAGTGGGTAAGAATAAAACAGTCGTGTGTCATCTCCGCCTAAGTATAATTTTCCTTCGAATATATAGTAAGGAAGAAGCAATAGAAATATGATAGTTAGAAGGTAGATTACTTTAAATTTCATCTATGGGGAAATAATCTATATGATTTTTAGCTCTGGTTCTACAAATATAAATTTTCCACCGCTTTTCTTGAATTTCCTATTTTTATCCATGATCTCTTTTGCGAAATTCCATGCAAATATGATCACATAATCGGGATTTGTCTTATATATTTCGTCCTCCGAATATATCGGAATATGCGACCCCGGAGTAAACCTACCCTGCTTATATGGAGTTGAGTCAACAAGATAATCTATAGTTTTCTTATCTATCCCGAAATAATTAAGAAGTACATTTGCCTTCGCTGCAGCGCCGTAACCGACGATCGATTTATTCTTCTTTTTTAACTCTTTCAATTTTTTGACTACCTGATCTTTTAACTTCTCGACCCTTTTCGTGAATTCCATATATGTCTTGATATCATAAAGTCCAAAATCCTCCTCTTCCTTCAGGATCTTGTTCAATTTATCTTGATTTGTCTTTATCTTTTTATTGGATCTTTTCTTCCAATATACCTTCAAAGAGCCACCGTCTAAATCGCTTTTCTCTATATTAAATATCTCCAAGTCAGAATCCTGAGCCAGCACCAACAGGGATCTAACCGAAAAGTAGGAAAGGTGCTCGTGATAAATCGTATCAAATAGATTTTTTTCTATTAAATCCAGAGAGTATGGAAATTGCATCAGAAATATACCGTCATTCTCAAGCAAGATCTCTCCTCCTCTTATAACCTCATGAATATTATGTATATGTGCGATTACATTTGTTGCAAGCATCGCTTTCGCTTTCCCATATTTTTTTACAACTTTAGCAGCCACCTTTGAATCAAAATAGTCATTTACTGTTTCTATCCCAGAAAGTGCCGCAACTTTTACCAGATTTTCTGCCGGATCTATTCCAAGGGTTCTGGCACCTAGATTCTTAAAAGTGATCAAAAGACTTCCATCATTACTTCCTATATCTATTACTAATGATTTTTCATTAAAATCCGTAATCTCTTTTACCTCTTGTGCAAGTCCTTTGAAATGCTCTACTCGGGTCTTTGAAGCTGATGGAATATATAAATAGTTATCAAACATGACTTTCGCATTTACAAGATAGCGAAGTTGCATAAGAGAACAATTATTGCAAAAACATACAACGAGCGGATACTTTTCTTCTTTCTGCTTTAATTGTTCCTTGGTAAGAAATCCATTCGGAATGGGCTGGTCTGTGAGATCAATTACATCTATTAAATCTTTTGATTTACAGATCCTACACTCTGTAATTTTCTTTAAATTACTTGCCATATTTGATTTTTAATTCTAGCATAAATACTATGATAATAGAAAACTAGATTTCACTGTTCAAATCACAATTTATCCATGTTATTTTACTATCAGAAATTAATTACCTTCGTGAGTCCATTAAAAGTCCCCATGAGATAACTTGCTGATAACCGGATCCGTCTCAATAGGGAAAACTCTCCATAACCATTATAAAAGATAATTCTATATAGATAGTAGGCCGCAAAGAACCATATCCAGAAAATAAGTATTCCTAACAGCTGGAGCCTATTTGAATATAATTTGTGGAATAATATTCTATTTCTCGCAAATACAAATGGCCGTCTACTATCATTCATAAAGTGATACATATAATCCATTGCCTTTTTGCCACCATCCGTAACTTCGATATCATGATAGATCTTCGCATTCCTAACTGTTTTTACTAAAAATCCTGCTTTTCTTATTCTATAAGCATAATCACTCTCTTCGTACATTATCCCGAACTCTTTCTTGAAGGTTATTCTATTGTCTTTAACTATCTTACTTCTGACCATGAAGGCATTTGGTATGTCTGCTGTCTCCCAACTACTTTTTCCTTTGACTTCATCTAAATTTCTAGGCTGAAAAGTTTTGGTAGTGCTCATATTTCGCCTAGTCAGAAACCACAATATTTTTTTCTTGTCATTAAAATTATAGTTCACGGGACCTGCAGCACCAAGCATATTATCTTTTGAAAATTCCCCTACTAGATACTCTATCGCAGTAGATTCGAGCACATTATCATCATCTATAAAAAAGATAAACTCTCCCGAACTTTTTTTCTGTCCGACATTTCTTGTTCCAGCCGTATAAAGATTTATTTTATTCCTAAAAGTTCTGACTTTTGAATTGTTGCCAAATCTCACTTTAAGATATTCCGACGTTGAGTCTGGCGAACAATCATCGACTACTATTATCTCGATTTTTTTATATGTGCTTTTTAAAATGCTTTTTATTAGTCTTTCGACTGATTTTTTCCTATTATAGGTAGGTATGACTATGGATACGAGCTGAGGAGTTATCATTCTTTGAAGTAATTTTTTATTTGCTTAACTACAAATTCTATTTGCGTGTCTTTCATTTCCGGATATATAGGAATAGACAGAGAGCTTTCCGCGAGTCTTTCTGCAATCGGAAAATCGCCCTTTTCATGCCCTAGATAACTATACGCTTTTTGTAAGTGGGGAGGTATTGGATAGTGTACGGATGTGCCTATCTCTTTACCAGTTAAATATTCCCGAAGCTTATTTCTGTATTTGGTTCTGATAGGAAAAATATGAAAAACGCTCTTAACGTCCTTCTCGATTTTCGGAAGTATAATGTCCCCCACACCATTTAGCTCTTTCATGTAGATATTTGCTATTCTGATCCGTCTTTTTGTCATCTGGTCAATCTTTCTAAGCTTAACATTTAAAAATGATGCCTGGACCTCATCCAGTCGGCAATTATATCCAATAACACTATTTCTATAACGGCTCTCCTCTCCATAATTTCTTAGCATTGATATTTTTTTATAAATCTTTGGATCGTTAGTCGTTACAGCTCCTGCTTCCCCTATGGCGCCGATATTTTTGGTAGGATAAAAGCTCGTCGCATTTGATATGCCAAAACTCCCAGTCTTTTTCCCTTTATACGTTGATCCTTGTGACTGGGCATTATCCTCTACTACATAAAGATCGTTCTTCTTGGCAATCTGCAGGATCGGGTCCATATCGCAGGCTTGTCCAAAAAAATGCGTAGGCAATATAGCTCTTGTTCTTGAATTTATGACCGGCCCAATATTATCTGGATTAATGTTATACGTATCTTCTTTTGGCTCAACTAAGACTGGTTTTAATCCTAACCTAACAGCTGCATTTAGCGTTGCTATGTAAGAATTAGAAGCCATAATGACCTCAGAGTCTTTTTCAATATCAAGTGATTCGAGAGAAAGAGTAAGAGCATCAAGCCCGGACGAAACACCCAAGCAATATTTAGTGTCTGAGAACTTCGCGTATTTTTTTTCAAAGCCATCTACCTCTTTTCCCAGAACAACTTGTCCACTTTTTAGCACTTTTTTAAAGGCATTAAGCAATTCGTCATCAATAAGACTGTAACTATATCCTAAATCTATAAATGGTACCCTCATTTTTTTCCCTTGATATATTTCTTAAATTCTCCATAGTCCCTTATATAGTCCTTTTCATCATAAAAATCAGATGCAAAAACACCCAGAACTGCGTCTTTCGAATATTTATACTGAATACTCCATACCTTCGGAGGTATATGAATCCCAACCTCCATAGGTAAAAGTGGAATTTCCATTCTCTTAGATCCATCGTCCACCACAACACTTAGCGATCCATTGAGACAAAACAGGAATTGATGAAGTTTTTTGTGGGCGTGCTCACCTCTAACTTCCCTACTTGGAACATTATGAACCATAAAAAACCTTTTTACCTCAAAAGGAATCTCTTTCTGATGTTCCATAAATGAAAGATCTCCCCTTACATCACTTACTTTGGGAAGAAAACGGACGGTTACCTTGCCGATCCCTGTCTGAGCGATTTCCTGCTTATTATCGTGCTCAAAAAATCCCTTCAAGCTTTTTATTTTAGTAGAATTGGTATAACCTTTAATGCGGGCGGGATTCCCTACAACAACTGAGTTTGGCGGAACATTTTTAGTCACAACCGCTCCTGCTCCGACCATAGCGTTTTCACCAATGACCACGCCGGGAAGTATAGTAGAATTGGCACCAACGGATGCGCCCTTTTTTAAAATCGTCTGTAAAAATTTCTCTGGATACTTTTTGCTCCTCGGATACTTATCGTTGGCAAATGTCGCGTTAGGTCCTATAAATACATCATCCTCTACTCTGAGTCCATCCCAGAGCTGAACTCCACACTTAATAGTTACATTGTCCCCTACGACTACATCATTTTCGATGAATACATGGTCACAAATATTACAACTCCTTCCGATTGAAGCCTTTTCAAGTATATTGCAAAATGCCCATATCCTAGTACCATCACCTATTTTTTTTGTACTAACTATTGCTGTGGGGTGTTTAAAAAATTTATCTTTTGAATTCATAATTTTTATTTAACAGGTAGATGAACGCAGCATAAATACTTGCCACGGCTGAAATCATACACAAAAAAGGGTGGAAAATCCACATAGGATCTCTGTCTCTTACGATATGATACAAACTGTTGATGAGTGGGAAGACAAAACTAAGAGCATAGAAAGGCCATATTTTATTTCTTAACTTCTGCTTCTCAGAGAGATAGTTAACCCTGTGAGCTATTCCATAACTCTTCTTTTGCAGGGCATTAATAGTCGCCCATGATTGCTTCTTTGCAAAGTGTCTTAAATCTCTTACTGTATGGTGATAGAGCTTAACCGAGTGCACAAAAGCAATTTTGTTATTTTTCTTGATCAGCTCTATCACTGGTAATACGTCGTCAAATCTACTTTTTCTGCTCCTTGCAAAACCACTTCTGACCGTAAATCCTTGCGCCACAGCTATAAGAGGCTTGTCTGGACTAGATGAATAATCGTATATGTCATAGGCTTTATTAGACGATATTATTTTGTAGATGTTTCTAAATGTCCTACCGTTTGCAGCATATCCATAAACAAAATGATTAAAAGGGTCCGTGAAGGTATTTATGTATTTTGTAAAAATAGAATCCCTCTTTTCACTTGAATGCACAGGGAAAGCAGCTACTATTGTTTTATCCTGAAAAACGTCAACCATCTTCTGTAGTGCTTTCTTATCTTTATATATATTATCGCAGGCCAGAACCATCAGAATTTCTCCTTTTGCCGATTCGATTCCGATATTTACCCCCGGATCTGCGAGAACATGTGGATTGTTAATAACTCTTGCATTGTATTTTTTAGCTATTTTGATTGTATTATCATTTGATCCGCCATCTGAAATTATTATCTCAAGCCTACTCTTCGGAAAATCTTGCCTTCGGATCGACTTCAAAAAAAATTCGATATCCTTACCATTATTTAATGTAGGAGTAACTATAGATAACTTAAAACTGTTTCTCATACTCTTTTATAGTTAATCAACATTCTTAGCTTTGCAGGCCCCCAGTACATTTTTTTCATTATCTCTACGTCACTTATTTTTCTTCTTTTTTGTATCCATGCCCTTTTTCTAAGAATTTTTTTAATGTTAATTATATTGAACCACCAGCCTTGGATATAAGAAAATGCTATATCAAATTTCAAAATAAGAAGGAAAAAAAGTATCTCAAACAAATTTTGCAAGACATACAAAGGCAATACCCAAAGTAACGTCATAACTGAATAGTTCTTAATAAGCGTCTGAAGTGTATTCTGATTTCTATATAAGAACATTTTATACTTTATACCTTTCCCCAGACTCCCTGCGCCGGCATGATATATGAATACATCGTCTGCATAGCCAAATTTTTTATTTAGTAGCTGTAATCTCCAAAACCAATCCACATCCTCATAGTATGCAAAGTGATTCTCATCAAATCCATTAGAATCTTGATAATCTTTTTTTGATATTAAATAACATACGCTCATAAAGAAGAGCTTGTCCTTCCTAAATGGAATAACTGATGCCGGGCTACCTGTAACATCAATAGTATAATTTGCTCCTTCAACATTAGACTTGTCATACTTTTTTTCTTTTGGTGAAACGACAAACAATTTTTCTTTTTTATAAATTGTCATCAGTTGATCAACAAAGTTCCTCCCTACCCAAACATCATTATTGATAAGAAGTAAATACTTTCCTTTTGCTGAACTTACACCAACATTGTTTGCTGTTGGAAACCCCAAGTTTGTCTTAGATCTAATTACTTTCACCTTAGGGAATTCCTTATTTATGTATCCTTCTGAATCATCAACTGAAGCATTATCAACAACTATAATTTCTATATTTTTATATGTTTGTTCCTCTAAAGATTTTAGGCATTTACTTAACCACTGTTTACCATTCCAGTTAACAATAATTGCTGAAACTAAATCGTTATTTCTTCTCAAATTCATAATATAAAGACTTAGGGAATACTCTGCTCCCCAGCTTGTCCAAAATGTATCCTGCAGGTATGGTAATTATCCATATAGGAAAAAGCCTTAAAGGTGTCTGCAAAGAAATAGGACTAAAATATAACATGCAAGCGTGCAGCATTTTTGTATATATATTATCTCTCCAACTCCCTATGCTTAATTGCGTTTTAGACTTAATCTTTCTTTTGAATAGAAAGAACAATTCAATATGCTGGAGGAATCCGACCCTTTTTTTCTTTTTTAATGTCAGCTTCCGTTTCTTGCAAAGATTCTCCAATTCTTCTTCCTTAAAAACTCTTACATGATGTATTTCTTTAAAATAAGTAGGTCTTAACTTTGCAAGCCATTTTTCTGACTTATAGAAGGGAATGCTCACAACAAATTTGCCAGACGAATCCAGAACTCTAGATACTTCGTCTAGCGTTTTCCCGATATCGTCAACATGCTCAAGCACTTCCATCGCGTAAACCATGTCAAAGCTTTTACTTTTAAATTTCAAATCTTGCGCACTCATTACTTTAAAACTCACCTTTGGATATCTCTTTTTAGCAATGTTTATGTCATCGCTAGAAAGATCTATGCCTATAACTTTGCCATTTTCTTTCTTTGAGAGAATGTAGGTATTGAACCCTTGACCACATCCGATTTCGAGAATTCTTTTCACTATGCAAAGATGCTTGTAATAATATCTATCTCTACTTTCGTTAATTCCGGATTATTTCCAAAATATAATCCCTGCTCATGAACTAAATTAGCATTCTTAATTGGATACTTCCCATTCATGTATTTCTTAAAAAAGGGCTGACTTGTTATATCGCCTCCTATAATAGGACGAATTTCTACCACTTGATCACATTTTTTTACTAATTTATCTCGAACTTCTTTATTCTTACAGATAATAGGAAACGAGAAATTAGATACGAAGTCTATATGTGAATGTCTTAATAGGTAATAGTTATCATTAGTAATAATTTTTTTTGCTATATCCAGGAAATTTTTGTTCCTTCTTTTATTTACCTTTTCTATATATCTCAGCTGTATATTCCCGATGAAACCATTTATCTCTGTAGGTCTAAAATTATACCCCAAGTCATAAAATGTATACCTGGAGTAAAATGTTGAGTTAATCTTATATTTTTTTCTAATCTCATCTTGCTTTGCAAATGTAAGATTCCTGTCCCACCCATGGGCCCTAACTAGCCTAAGCATCGTAGCCAACTCATCATCATCGGTACATATAGCTCCTCCTTCTATGGTGGACATATGATGACCCACGTAAAATGAGAAAGTGCTAGCGAGACCAAAATTTCCGAGCTTCTTACCTTTATAAACAGTTCCTAAAGACTCACAATTATCTTCAAGTAGGATTATTTTTCGCTTATCACACACCTCGCGTATCAAATCTATATCATCACAAAAACCCAAAGCGTTTGTTAAAAATATAACCTTTAGCTTTGTTGTCTTAAGAACATCCAGTAATTTTTTGCTCGATACATTTAGAGTATCTAATTCCACATCTACAGGAATTGCATTAAGATTTAGCTGAATTAATGGCATTACATTTGTGCTCCAGGTCAATGCAGAAAAACCTATATTATCACCTCTCTTAATCCTTCCCAAATTGAGCAAAGACTGAACTAATGCTAGGTTTGCTGAACTTCCACTATTGACGAAAACACAGTTTTTCCTTCCCTGATATTTAGCAAAATTAACTTCAAATTTTTCACATTCTTCTCCAAAACTCAACTTTTCTGATTTGAGTATAAATTTACTAAGCTTTTCTTTAGTATCTCTTTCATTAAAGAATGTTGATTTGACCAGATTTATCATTTGTTTAAATATGAGAAAGTAAGCTTTTTTAATACTGCATACGAATAGACTGACATAATTGAAAAGCAAAATATGGGATGTATGAACCAAGCAGGATCTGGCTTTTTTATATAACCCTTTAGTGATACATACAACGGCTGGATAAAAGTAAGTGAAAAGAATATAAACAAAACTATTCTTACCAGATCTTCAGTTCTTGATGGATCAAAGACTCTATACCTTCTGTCAGCTGCTCTGCTCTGATAATGCAGCTTCATGTAGTTAGCTCTCTTCGTTATGAAACTCCAAAGGGTTGTGGCAGTATCATGTATTATCGTTTCCCGCACAACGCCATATGTAGAGTATCCTAGGACTGCTAAGTCCAACGGCACATCTATATGGAAGTAGTTCGTCGGGTCCGATTTTGCCTTTAATAGCAATTTTCTCCTCGCACAGAATCCATTGGATCCTAAGGTGGGAAATTGGTGAGTGCTAAATGTTACCAGAAAATAATCCTTCTCGCTGTATATGACATTACCATATATCGACCATTTGTCCGAAATATAAGATAACTTGTCTGCTTTGCCCAAATATAGACCAACGGGATCTGCAGAACCAATCAATGCAAAGTATCTATTTAAATAGTTATCACTCCTTCTATAACCAAACCTTATCGTTTCAGTTCCAACGATTTCAGCGTGATTTATAAAAGGTTTTATCATTTTTCTTAACCAACCCTTATTTGGTAGATAATTATCAGCATCTATAAAACAGATTATCTCTCCCTTTGCATGTCTTAACCCTACTCCTCTACAAGCCTCTGGATCTTTTGGATATTCGCTTTGCACAACCCTCAGCGGAATTGTCCTTTTTTTACTCAGTATCTTTAAAGTATCATCAGTTGAATTACCATCAACAACTAGGATGTCAACTAATTTCTTAGGGTAGTCCTGCATCTCAATCGTCTTCAGTACTCCCTCGATAGTCCTTTCAACATTCCAAGTAATAATGATTATTGTAACCGTGGGCAATAATTTCGATGAGTTTTCTTTATTCATTTAATTTTACAGTAAATCATTTATTGCTCATTATATAACAACACCGACACCATACTCAGAGCAATTATCATAGCTAAAGTAGCATAGCTTATATACCCGGATATTTTTCTTGTTTTAGGGAAAAATAATGGCAAAAGCGATAATCCGCACAATACGATAAATCCTCTAAATAAAAGAAATGAAAATCCGAATATATGTGTCCATGAAGTCTCTAACATAGATAAGCCTACAAATAGTAAAAACAAAAAAGTAAGAATGTAATTCTTATTAAAATATTCCTTTATAAAGAGTGCTAAAGAAATAGTCAGAAATGGATAAAATGGATATCTATACCACCCATGTCCTGGCTCATCCGGGATACCAGCTACAAAAATCACGAAATAAGACAGTAATGCTAGCACAATCAAATAATGTTTTTTGAAATCAACTAATAATAGAACGAAAGCAAACCACCCAAAATAGATCCACCCATCTAGAAAAAATCTGTCGACCAGATATGGTTTTTGAAAAAGGGCAAAAAAGCTGGTAAATGCTAGGTCATATCGGGCAATCTGAAGTCCCCACAAATTTAAAAACAGCTCTGCATCATAATAAATACCATAAGCGACAAAAACTAGAAGTCCTACAATAGGTGCTACAACAAAGAGAGTAGCATCTTTGTATTTTTTGAGGTACAGAAGAATCAAAAATATAGAGCCTGCAGCAGCAATCCAGGGAATTTTTGCTAGAACTAATATTCCACAGATAATAGCGGCAATATTTCTATATTTAGTTTTTTTGGTCTTTATGTACCTTGCGATCAAATATAAAGAGAGTAACCATGCAGGAATAAAAAAGTTTTCATTCTGAACTATCCTTGATCCAACAACAATAGTAGGAATTACTGCGTAGAGACCAGAGGCAATCAATGCCGTTTTTTTGTCATATAGTTCTTTCGTTAACAGAAAAACCAGCCCGATACTGACTAGACCTAAGGCAAGCGCCAATGGTCTTATATCCGAAATACTAAGACTATACATATCCTCTACTCCGCTTAGTATCGCAAAAGACCCAGCAACCAAACCAAAGACAGGAGGATGCTCGAGAAATGGAGTAACTACCCTAAAGTAAGCATCGTGATATTTAGTAATATAAAATTCCTCATACTGTGGGTGAGGAGACCAGGACTGGGGAACACCAGTCTGAATTAAGTTCATTCCCTGCCATGTCCACGCATATTCATCAAATGTAGCGCCCAATCTCGGCCATGTATTGATGTTGTCATCCCGAAGAAAAAAACCAACACAAAAAACCAGAACCAATAATATCCAGATAAAATTCTTTCTTATTAACAGCATCTATCTACTAATAATATCAATAAATTCTCTTCTCGTCCTATCCCATGAAAACTTTCGTCGCTCTTCAATCGACCCATCTTGAAGCCTCTTGTATAGTTTGCTATCTGATAATAATTTATCGACATTTGCCGCGAGCTCCTTAAAGTTATTCTTTCTACAAAGAATACCATTTTTATTATCCACTATTACATCACGCAACCCCTCTACATTGTATCCAATTGCGGGCGTACCTCTGCTACCTGCTTCGTGGATAGTAAGCCCCCACCCTTCTTTGGATGATGGAGCAAGCAGAATGTGCGCCTCTTCCAAAAATTTCCATTTATTTTTTTCCGAAACAAACCCTTTAAACTCAATATTATTCTTTATTCCTAATTTTTCTATCAAGTCACGAAGCGTAGAGACATATTCATCATCTCCTCGCCCAATTATAAGTAGCTTTATGTCGGAATACTTATCTTTTAGAATATGTACAGCCCTCAATGCATCCTCTATTCCTTTTGACTTTGTAAGCCTACTAACAAAAATTAGAGTTTTATTGTTATTCTTACTAGGTTTTTTCTCAATTATCGGCACGCTACATCCTAAAGGGATTACACTTACAAGCGCTTTAACAAAGCCCAAATCTACCAGTGCTTCTTTTGAGGAATTAGAAATCGTAACAACCTGAATGCCACTATAAAATCGTGGATAAATCTTCTCGATAGCCTTTCCCAGATGATTGAAAGGAAAACTAAATGTAATATCCCATATGCCCCCTGCAACTTCACAGATAAGAGCCACCTTTTTCTCTTTTACATAAAGTGGTGTAAAGAAGGGCACCCCATGCACTTCATCAATTACCAGGTCGTACTTTCCTTTATTTTTCTTATAGAATTTGTATGCCTCAAAATGAACTGATGAGAAAATATGTCTTACATCTGGTCTACCACGACGCACAACCTCTACCCCGTCTATAGTTTCTTTTTTCTTTCCACCTTTAAATAGAGAGCTGAACTGAGTTACATTATTGCCCTTTTTTACAAGCCCTTTTGCAATCTCATGCGTGAGGACCTCTGCACCACCACCTTTAGGGTTTTTAATATCCCTCCAGTTTAGAATTAATATATTCATTCCGAAATCCAGTTTTTCTTATTACTATTTTTGTAATATTGCCTGATCTTTAATCTGTAATAAATCGCCAATGTGTCCCAAAACATTTTTAATACAATCTTCCAGAAATTTAATGTAGATATTGAAGATTTTTTATTTAACTCCAGCTTTATAGGAGCTTCGTATATTTTCTTATAACCCAGAGTGTAGGCAAGAGCTAATACTTCTACATCGAAGGCAAAATCCTTAACCAAAGATCTGCTAAAAACGTCCTTTGCGGTTTTTTTCTTAAACAGTTTCATACCCACCTGCGTATCGCGAATCTTAAAACCAAAAAGTATGTGGGTAAAAGTTCTATAACCCCACGATAAAACTTTTCTAAAAAAGGGGTATTCTACTTGAGAAACGGGATGAAGCTTGCTTCCAACTATAATATCCGCATCGTACCACACCATATGATTTAAAAGCATCTGTATTCCATTTGGATCGATATCCATTCCTGCATCCAAAAATCCGATAATATCTCCACTCGCTTTCTCTACTCCTTTTCGGACAGCATATCCCTTCCCATAATTTTTATCGAGCTGTACTACGCTTAATTTATCGCGACTCAAAGATTTAATTTTCTGAAATGTTTTATCGAATTTGCCATCTATTATTACGATAATTTCGTATTGTATTTTTAATGTATCCAGAACATTCTCTATATTTGTGAGATCTTTTTGGATAGTTTTCTCCTGCTTGTAAGCAGGTATTACTAGTGAAATACTCGCATGGCTATTTTTCATTTTTTGTATGTGGATAGTATAGCAAAGGAAAAAGTAAACTTACATATATTAATCTCTTTTACCAAAACGGTAATATGAGATTAAGAAAATAAATAGTAACGTTACAGAAAAAATTGATATAAAAATTACATCATAAAAAGTGCTGTGGAACAAATATATAGCGACCCCCTGAAAAAGTGCTGCCAAGAGTATAGGCTTATAAATCCAGGTTTTTTTAATTGAAAGAAAATAGTACATCATTATAGAACACAACGAATATATAGAAATAAAGATCCCAAATAATCCTAAGTATGGTGTTGCGGAGAGATATAAAGTGTTCTTTAAGAACATATTAATGATAAATTCCGGGAAAAGAAAGTAGAATAATGTTATCCCGAACGATGCCATACCAACCAGAAAAAGCGATGCTGGCATGATCTTGCCGTGGTGTTCATTATTATCGTGCTTTCTTGCCATAAGGGGAAACATAACTATCCCAATAGGTGCTGTAAAAAAGAAAATCACTTTTCCGATAAGAGACAGGCCTGCATATACTCCAGCTGTTTGAGGATCAAAAAGGTGTTTTACAAGAAGTAGATCGGTCGAGGTTATCGCTGTAAGCGAGAGAAGCGCTACTCCTGAAGGGGCAGCATATCTAACGATATCACCAAAGTCTACCTTCACATCAGAAACGCCTCCATTAAACAAAAACCTCAGATAGTTAAATCCAAACAGGTATGGGAGCATGTAAGATATCAGTATTCCTATCATGACACCAAATGAACTAAAACCCATCAGAACAAAAACAGCTCCCAAAATCAGCTTCAAACCCGCTGCCAAAATATTTAGGAATGAAAAAAGAGTGAATGATAATTTGGATTGAATCAATGCAAGGTTTAAAACGCTAGCAAAACTTATAAAAATTATGAAAGCAGCGACTATTATCAAACTCTTCCCTTCTGATATGTTCAAAAAAAGGGCAATCTGTTCGTTGAACACTAGAAAGACCAATAAAATAATAGCACCAATAGCGAGAAATGGCTTAGCAATCCTTAGATAGACGCCTCGGATATATGAATATTTCTTTTCAAGAAAACTGGGCCCTGTAAAACTTATAATGGTAGGATTTATTGCTCCAGCCGAAATTCCAAACAGGTTGATTATCGCAATAAGACTAGCAACTGTCCCATAATCATTTACGGATAGATTCCTACTTATAAATATGTTGAACAAAAAGCTCAAAAAATTAGCAAAAAGTGACCCACCGGACACAAGAATACTTCCTGAAATTAGCGGATGTTTTATTATAGATTTTGCCTTTTCTCTCATCCAAATGTTTTATAAACGTCTAAAGTGTCTTTGATCATCTTTTCGATACTAAATTTTTTTGCCTGCAATAGCCCTTTTTCCGATAATTCGTCTCTAAGCTTCTTATTCGTCATCAGCTCCTTTATTTTTTCTTCGATGGACTCTACAGACAAAGCATCGGCATAAAGCACCGCATCACCACCAACTTCTGGTAGACTCCCCTCCCGGCTTGTTATAACAGGACACCCGCAGCTCATCGCTTCAAGTACGGGTAATCCAAATCCTTCATACAAAGATGGCATCAAAAGCCCTTGCGCCATATTATAGATTTTTGACAGATCTTCATCTGGAACAAAGCCCAAGACTTTAATTTTCTCATCACCCTTTATCATTCTCCGTAGTTCTACTCTATCTTTACTCCATGGATTTGACGCATCGAAATTGTCATCAGCTATAGATTTCCCGATCAGTAAAAACTCAATTCCGACTTTTTTTACAGCAGAAACAATTCTAGGTAAATTTTTGTTCCAGGTAACATCCCCAACATAAATCATAAAATTATCCCCGATAGAATACCTTTTTTTGACTTCGTCTCTAACACCATCACTCAATCTTATTTTTTTATAGATCGGATCAGACCCTAAATATACAGATTTAACTCTATCTTCATTAAAGCCGATTATTTTGACTACATCCTTTTTTGATGCATTGGAATCCACAATTATCCCGTCTGATTTTTTTAGAAGAAATCTATTGTACTGCCATCTTAAATTCCCTTTTACCCCGCTGGGGAAATGCTCCCGAAACTTTATTGGTGTTAAATCGTGTACAGTAACTATGGTTTTTGTCTTTTTCGAAAACGGAAGAACTGGAAAAAAAGGATCAAAATACGGATAGTGCACCAAATCTAATCCTGAAGGCGGTTTACCTTCAAAAAAAACGTACTTATTTTCACCATCAAACTTCTCGATGTTATTTTTCAATAAAGATACGTAGGCCCCAACGCCTCTTACTTTGTGTCCTGAAGACAAGGGAGAAATATCAATTCCGATCTTCATAGATTAAATTTATTCAACATATGTCCATGCAATCTAAGATATATACTCATAACGAAAAGCATTGCTCCAAAATAGAGCGATAGCTCTGCAGGCTCTGACCAATTACCAATATTATGGTCTCCTAATATTGTATAGAAATTATAGATAAATCCAAAGAAAAAAAAGGTGGAGGTGTACCATGGTGGAATAAATAAACTTGCTTTTTTCGAAAATATCCTTTTAACCTTATCGGTTAACGTCCAACATAAAGAACCATATAGTCCAACAACAATGTATATTATTGTAACGAGTTTGCCCGAAAATGGCGCAAGGTTGTGAATAGTGATCTCCCTCTGCACATTCGACTGCAAAAAATAATCAGGGGAATTAATCCCCATTATCCTCTGCCCCCATGATATTTCATCACCAGCAATAAAGAAAAACGTACATGTTATTAAAAAAAATAATAAAGAAAGAAAATATTCTTTTTTTTTGTATAAAAATTTAAATACCAGTAATGATAAAATCCCAGAAATAATTAGAGAGAAGAATTGTAAATATTCTACAAACCCATCTTCACGTACCATTATTTCGAATGCGCTCATTGGCCACGTTTGTATTAAAAAAAAGATCAAGAAGAGCACTGGAGCACTAAGAAAAATTATTTTCTTTAAGTTCGACTTTAACCATTTATCTGGAGCATTAATGAAAGCAACTATCCCGGATGCGAAAAGGACATAGGATAATTTGTCATAGTGAGTCAACAGCAAGCTATAAACAAAATTAGGATAATTGACTAATTCTAGCAATGTCAACGATGCAACGGTAATAATGCTTAATGGAAGGATAAAAAACAAATTAATTTTATATAACACCCTAGGAAAACGGACTGGGCTTTTTATTCTTAAAAATAGATTAATGGCAATATAGACAAGAAGTATATATCTTGGATCAATTAACAAATAATTTTCTGTAAATCCAGAATATCTAGACGAATATACGAGAAGGATAAATAGCACTGATAAAAACCCCAATCCCAAAAAAAGACTGCCTATTCCGATAAAGCCAGTCCACTTTTTCATATTTATTTATTGTGCCATTTCCATGCGGACTCAATGATGGTTTTTAAATCAGAGAATTTTGGATTAAATCCTAATTCTTTCTTTATCTTAGTGACATCTGCTACTAACTCGCTGGAATCCCCCGCTCTTCTTTCTACCTCCACGATTTGAAAGTCCTTATTGCTGACTTTTCTTACCATTTCGACTATTTCTCTGTTCGTAAATCCTTTCCCTGTTCCTACATTATAATAATGCCCACCTCCATCATTGATTATCTTCTCCAACGCTAGAATATGCGCTTCAACCAAATCTAGCACATGAATATAATCCCTAATACAGGTCCCGTCTTTAGTATCGTAATCAGTACCATAAAGCTTAAATTCTCCATTGTCCTTTGCAGCTCTTATCGCAAGAGGTATGATGTGAGTCTCAGGATCATGATTTTCTCCAAGCGAGCCATCTAAAGCTGCTCCGCATGCGTTAAAATATCGTAGTATCGCATAATTGATAGATTCATCTGTCCCCCTAAGTGATTTAAGCTTTTCCTCAGTCGCAAGTTTGGTTTCACCATATGGGCTTGCGGGATTTTTTGAGTGATCCTCTGGTATCGGAACCTTCTGTGGATTCCCATACACAGCGGCTGTAGAGGAGAAAATTAGGTTCTTAGTGCCAGAAGAAACGACCGCATCAAAAAGGTTAGCTGACCCTACTATATTATTCTCCCTATAAAGCTCAGGATTTCTGGACGATTCCTCTACTGAAATGAGTCCTGCAAAATGTAAAATGGCATCGAAGGAGTAGCTATTCAAAAGACTTTCCAGATCACTCTTGTTCAAAATGTCACCCTGCACGAATTGTGCCCTTTTATCTATAGCCTCTATGTGCCCTCTTTTTAGATTATCAAAAACGACAACCTTGTCCCCCCTATCCAAAAGAGCCTTGACCATAAAGCTTCCGATATAACCTGCGCCTCCTGTAACTAAAATATTTCTCATTTTTTCTTAAGATAGATTATATATGATGCCGGAAATCTAAGAGCTGACATTAGCGAGAATACAAAACCCTGCCATGAATCGTAAAATCCTTTGTGTCTTATATAAGTAGTCAAAAGCCAGTGAGCAGGCCTTAGGATAAGATAGCCAAATCCCGCAATAATCCTATAAATAATGTCTTTATCTTTCATCTCATCTTTTATCTGATCTGCAAAAAAAGAATTATACCTTTTCCACTTATTTAGATAGAATGAGAAATCCTTGTATGGATAATGTAGCAATGCCTTTTCCAGGTATCCGATCTTTCCGTCAACCTCTGCCTGTTCATGGACGTCTTTCTGAGGCAATCTACCTTTTCCATTTCTGTATAGCCGGATTGTATAGTCTGGATACTGTCCACCTTTCATCAAAAATCTTCCCAAAAAATAATTCTTTCTGGGGATCCAAAAGCCGTTTTCTTCAGGATTTTTTCCTATAATTTTTTTTATTTCATTCTCGAGCTCCAGATCTACGACTTCATCAGCATCGAGCTGCAATATCCACTCATATTTTGCGGCATCTATGGCCTTTTGTTTGTTTATATGAAAGTTTTTCTTGTTGGTTGTCGAAATAACCCTCGCTCCCAAAGATTTAGCGATATCTACTGTCTTGTCCTGTGATGTTCCATCAACTATTACAACTTCATCAGCTAGATTTTTTACTGACAGCAAGCATCCTTCTATGTTTTCTTCTTCGTTGTAAGTTGCGAGAACGACTGATATTTTATTCATATTAATTATTTTCTTTTTCCGGACATGATAGCAGCAGGAGTCCCGTCGGGATAATACACTGTATAAATAGATGCGGATTCTGGTATTTCGCCTGGCAACCCTACAAATAAAGTGTTCTCCATTTGACTATCCTCCACCCAATTAATTGGTCGGAATGTAAATTTATCAAATTTTGGAAGTACTGCAAATCCTCCAGAGGAAGGATTACTGTTTTGGTAATCACTGGGTGAGTACATACTATAAAAGAGATAGTACATATTCGATCTGTCAAAGGGCTCTTTATTCGTAATAACAACATTTGCATATTGATCTTGTCTTTTTACCACTTCTTGCATTATTTCTTTGTGACCAAAAAGCCATTCTTTTGCATGAAAGTAATTCTGCTGCACAAAGTATTGATTGAGATAATACACAAAATTAAAAACGGCAAAAATTATGAATAATACAAACAATATATATTTGATTTTTATACCGACTAATCGATATTTAATACTAGACATCACGCTAAATGCACTTATGAGGCCAAGCGCAGTAAATAACTGCCATGTAGGCAGGAAGTTTAGAGTTCTTAGAGCATGAGGAACTCCTGTTGTGATCGACGCTGGAATTGGAGCAAGCAGAAACCAGAAAAAAATAAAATACTTTGTTCTTCTCTCGAATTTTGAGAAAAGCAAAACATATATACCGATCAAAATAAAGGGGAACTCCCAGATATAGATAAGCCCCATTTCAGGAGCATGATGTCGCGCTATGTCTCCTTTTAGAAGCCAATTAGGATTAAAGTGTGATAGGTATCCATCTAAAGTGGCCTTTGCATAAATGACCCTTCTATTATCTATGATTCTTCCTAAGTCATTACCTTCGGCGATATTAACTTCATTTCTTCTAGCATTTTCTTTAAGGAGCGTAAAGTTGTTACTAAATACACTTGTACCTTTAGCTCTCAATAGCGCATTACTATCGTTTAATATATAAATTATCAGTGGAAAAACTACCAACAACCCTAAAACAACTGCGCTTACTAGATATTTTTTAGGAACCTTCATAAGAGGCTTGAAGAATATAATTCCCATTCCTAATATAAAAAGGGGTGTAAATACCCTATCACTTTGGTATGTATGCACACTCAGACCTGCAAATAAAGCTGCAAGAACTATCATCCAATATCTTTTAAGACCATAAAGCAAAAATGTTGCTGCAAAAACATTCAAAGCAAGTCCCACGTTGGATTCGAAGGCGACCCTACTCATCTGAATATGCCAGGGAGAAATCGCCAATATAAACATCGTAAGAAGCGCAATGTCTTCTCTTTTAAAGAGTTTTTTTAGTAAAAAATAAACACTGACCAATGTAGCAATTCCCATCAGAGCAGATGGCAATCTTACACTAAACTCATTAAGTCCAAATACTTTATAGGAAGGAATTATCAAATATGTATAAAATGCGGGCTTGTAGTCATCATATGATCTCATAACTACAGGCAGCGTTGCTCCGAATTCATCTTTCCCAGTCTCAAATATAGAATATGCATTGTAGCCCAGCGCAACTTCATCCCAAGTAAGTGACAAGGGTACGGAGCCCAACTGATAAAGCCTCAAAATAGATCCAATGAATAATATTAAAGAAAAAAGTATTAATATCTTCCGTTTAATAATAATTTTTTTCATTTTACTTCGTATATATAACCAGTGATGCATCCCCATTTATTTCGTTAACTGTCTTTAGGATTGCTGCATCCTCCGGAACATTTAATGAGTCATTAACATATAAAATATTTTTATCTACAATATCTACCTCGAGATAATCCCTAAAGTTATATTTTCCAACCCTATCCACATTTACAAATCCAAATTGATCCCGGGTGGCATCATGATCTTTTCTGAATTCTTCTGGAGAAATTTTTGCATAGAACAGATAATATATGTATGGCCTACCAAGCTTATCAGTAAAGTAAATTTCATCATACTTATCTTTATTGTCCTCAGTATATTCAAATGCTTCTCTGTACGCATATTGCCATTGCTTCGAATACTCACGGGCATAATGGACATAATAACCATATATGTAGTATGCAAAATTCCCTACTAGTATCAAAATCGCACCATAAAGCACGCTCCTATATATCCAGCGCTTGCCAATTCTACTTCTCAAAAAAATCATGGAGTTTACAAATCCATACGCCACAATAATTTGAAATGTCGGGACCACAGTCTCGATTCTTAATGCATGCGGAGTCTCTCTTGCAGTAGCAGCTGGAATAATCCCCAAAAGTAACCACGTAGGGATAAGCCACCACCTATCCTCTTTTTTTCTGAACAATAAAAGGGCACCGATAGTAAGAAAAGGTATACTCCAGATATATAATTGCCCCACATCCTGACTGGAGAATTTAGGATTTCCATCACCCTTTATGAATAAGAACGAGGAGTTGAAATGATCAAAATAATGAGAAATAAATGAGACTGCATATTTTAACCGTCTATTATGAAGTCCTTTACTGACAAGTGAGTTATTATCGTTTTCTATCTCTTGGTTTGCAACCTCAACAATCTGTGGGTCCGAAAAGATATTCACTTCTCTAAATCTTAGGCTCGCTTGAGGCGAAAACATGAAAGTAATTATAGGGAGTAATAAAACAAATCCCACCATACCCGCGATAATTGTCTGTTTTTTGTGTTGCCAGAGCTTTTTTATGAACACCAATGCGAGGACCAAAACTATTATAGGAACAAATACTCTTGCGGTGTTGAAAGTATAAAAAGAAAGCACGAATGAAATCGCAGAGAGCACAAGAATCAGCATGTTTTTCCTGACTGCCAGTAAAAATAAATAAATTCCCATGACAATAAAAAACTGTGATACATTAGCTTCGAAAGCCGCACGAGATAAATTTATATGCCATGGAGAAATCGCCAGAAGAAATGCAGAAAAAAGAGCATAATATTCCTTACTTTTTGATCTAAAAAATATTTCTTTTACCAAAAAATATGTAGTAAGGACTGTAAGTATTCCAAAAAACGCCGAAGGAAAACGCGTTGCAAATTCCGTAAGGCCCCAGATCTTTACAGGAATAATTCCCACGTATGCATAAAGGGGTGGCTTAAAATCTCCGAAAGACTCTAAGTATTTATAAGGAAGAAATACCCCAAATTCATCCCTGCCATCCAATCCCAGAGAATACGAATTATATCCCCAAGCAACCTCATCCCAGGTAAGAGAAGGCGGAATACTTTGAATTTGGTACAGTCGCAAAAAAGCTGCAACGAAAACTATAGCGACTATCAATATCTTCGGATTTAGTAATTTTTTCATTCTTCAATTATAAATAAATACCTGTCTCAATACTACAAAATGTTGAAACAATAATCATAATTATATAAAGACCAGAAAATAACTGCATTTTTTTTCGCTTATCAGTTCTCTTTTTCATACCAATGTATGACTGATTCATAAACTGCACTTGGATTTACAAATTCCCAATCCCTGCTTTCGAGCTGTTTCCTATCATAATTACCCAAGTCTACTAAAATAGGGTTCTCTCTAATGGCCCCATGTATAACAGTGGCATTATGCATATCGAGTTCGGCACTTATGGTTGCTTGCAAAAAACCTATCTTTTGACCATTATCAGAAATTAGATCATTTTTTAAAAGATACAACACAAGAGAGTTGCTCTTGCTCGAATTCTTGAATTGAAAATCATAAACTGCAAATTTTTTATCGGGGTATTTCTCTTCTAGCATCTGCATCATCTTCATAGAATAAGTCGCTGTGTGATTTGTGGCATTAACAATCTCTTCATAGTTTTTCGTCAATGTAGCGATAGCGATCACTAGAAAAAATACTATTCCTAGATATTTATTGAATTTTATCAGCTTATATACTACCCAAGCTGTTATTAGAAGAATTGCGGGGTGCAAAAAAACGAGAAATGCATCATAAATATGCCCTTTAAAATAACGCAGTACTATAAAATTTAGCGAGAGAAAAACTAATATTATGAAAATAGTTTTTTCAATTCTTTTCTTCCAAATAAAAAATAGCAATACAGATATAGATATTATTGCTGTAAGCGCTCCGAATGGCATGTAGCCTCCTATGATGTGGGCATAAGAGGTTGGCCAAAAAACTCCAATATATGTAAGCCATCTTTTTGGCAATGAGTTGGTATTACCACCGTTAAATAAATACTCAATAATATTGTTGCTTTGATAATGATTACTTGCAAAGTCGAACAACAAAAGCGGAATAAACGGTATAGAAAAACCTAAGCTAATAAAAGCAATGTTTTTTATGGATTTTATATTTAACGCCAATATAATAGGGAGAAAAAGGAAATATCCGACAGCCTGAAAATGCACATTTACCGCAAGCCCCATAAGTAACGACATTAGAAATATATAAATGGTCTTTTTTGTCTTTATAAAAAGGCCAAGAAAAAGGAGTATAAAAACGCTAATAAAACCTACAAACGTAGAATATGTTAGATTTGTCGACTGTGCGATTTGGGCTGTGGAGATCGCAGTAAAAAAAGCTACGATGAATCCGAATCTACTATCTATTATTTTGCGTCCTATAAAAAACATTACTATCGGCATCAAGGCCGATATAGATGTCTGTACGAACCAAAGCCACATTACGCTATGAGGATTGAGGGCGGTAACTAAAGCATGAAACCAGTACCAAAAAGGTCCAAATACGAAAGGCCCTGATGCTGAAAACGGACCGGAGATGGGAATCTCCATGTTAACTAAAATTTGATGAGAAACGATCCCGTCTCTTGCCTGATCATAGGCAAGCCCCCATCTATTTGAATAATTTACAAATCTAAGAAAAAAAGAAAAAAGCGCGATCAGTAGTAGCAGCAAAAATTCGTTCGCTGTAAGGCTTAACCTATAATAAAGCTTACCGATAATGCTTTTTTCTTTATACTTCATTAATTATTATTCTATCCAGAATATTCTTATTAGTCCACAAATCTGTATTTTATCAAGGTCCAAAGTGCCATTAACCCATCCTGTATAGGTCTGATTTTTTTTCCTTCATCATATCCTCTGGGATTAGTCTTTATATCTATCTCTAGTATTTTTATCCTCTTTTTTAGAATTTTTGCTGTTATTTCTGGCTCGAAGTCAAACGATTTAGCATTGAGCCTAATTCCGCTTAGAGCCTTTCTTGTAAATACCTTGTACCCTGTTTCCATATCTGTAATAGTGGCTCCATAAAGAAAAGTAGTAATCAAACTCAATAGCTTATTGCCAAAAAAGTGAAATAAAAATGGTGTTCTTTTTTTACCGAATATAACAGGCCTCATGTTGAGCCGCGTTCCATACACTACCTCAAACTGCCTATCGATAATCGGACGAATCAAACGTGGAATATCTCTTGGACTATACTCCAAATCAGCATCCTGAATCAGAATAATATCGCCGCTTGCCTTCTTTATACCGGTCTGAATAGCAGCTCCTTTCCCTTTATTTTTCTTATGGGTGAAAACCTTAACGAATCTTTTGCTTTGCCTAGATAAAATACCGGGCGTATCATCGGTTGAACCGTCATCAATTACTATTATTTCTTTTGTTACCTTCTCTAATTTGAGCTTATTTAAGGAGTTAAGTACTGATTCAATAGTATTCTGCTCATTGTAGGCAGGGATCAGTATTGATAGCTTCATTATTTTATAATTTCCCTGTCGCTCAGAACAAACATTTTCTTGGCAATATTGCGACTTTTAATTATATCAGGGAGTCTTTTTAAAGCAAGAAAAAAACCACCAGTCAAATTATTATCCGTATGCACAAATGCGTTTGCCAAATGAAAGGGCAACCAAAAAAAATGAGAGAAAAGCAGTTTTTTATCAGTTATATTTTTCCAATGAAAAATAAATTGATTTCTATATACTGTCGTAATTATCTTGTTCTTTTTGAAGTTTGATTTGATTGCACCTTCATCATGTCTATGCTCAACTAGGCTTCGGCCCTCAAAGATAATTTTATATCCCCCCTTTTGTGCTCTATAAGAAAGATCTATATCCTCCCAATAAAAAGGGTTGTATAATTCGTCAAAGCCGCCAAGTTTGTTGAATATATCTCGCCTAACAACGCTGCTCCCGCCAGATATCCAAAAAGTATCTTTTTTATCAATTTCTCCTCTTTTATGTCTCAGTAGTCCCTTCTTCCAATAGGCAATGCCTCTACCTCTTTTAACAGATTTGCTGCCTTCTATACTTACATCCATGCATCCTACACCAAAAAGCAGATGATCTCTTTCAAAATCATCAAGCACAGGATCCATAAAATTTTTATAGGGAACCGCATCGGAATTAAGTAGCACAACCAGATCAGATTTACAGTTCTTAACCCCCATATTGACTGCCGAAGAAAATCCTGAATTCTTTTCTTTTTCTATTAGAACAACTGGAATCTTAGAGCTCATGTTAATCGCATCGAGAGTTTTTCGGAGTTCTAATACATCATCTTCTCTTGATCCATCGTCGACAATGATTATAGATACTTTCAAACCTTCTCCAAATGACTTAATAACGTCAGGCAGATTCTTCTTTATCAGTTTTGCCCCATTATAGTTAGGTATTACTACATCTATTTTCATTAGAATATATGATTTGTAAATATTACTTCTTTAGATCCTGCTGGCACAATTACTCCTCGAAAATTATAGTTTGCTATAAATATCTCTGTGGGAACACCATCGACCTCGGCTTTCCATGTGGGATAGTACGTGTCTGTGAGAACCAAAAATCCTTCTTCGTCATTATCTACGCTCAGTCTAACTTCATTAGCAGAATACTTAGTAATCTCAACACTACCCGTTGACCACATTTTATCAAATCTTTGGTAATTGGCACCCTCAACTATAACGTCAAGATCTAGGTTATCTTCGTGCTCAAATAACTTCCCAATAGCATCATACTTATCTTTTGCTCCATAAGTTGCACCTGCAAAGAATGCCCTTTCTATAAGTCCGTTATTTCTGTAAACTCTGGTCTCATTTTCCTCAAATACTTTTTCATAGTCTGTATTATCCAGTTCCGTAAGAGAAAGGATGTATTCCACATTGAAAATATTGATTATTTTATCGTGATAATTTTGTGGGGTTATTATGCGATTAAATCCGAATGGTGGATTGATATCAGGATCGCTGCGTCCAACCGCGGCTGCGAGCTCTCCATACCTTAGAAGATATAATGGATCATATCCATCTACGCTTTGAATGCCATATTTTATCGAAAAATTAGGTGGCAAAAGCCTAGAATCAGTTTCCATTATGCGAAAATGTCCTTCCTGATTTGAAAGATATTCCAATGATTTAGTTTCCGGATATAAATACTCTTTTCTAGAGAATACCGTATATTTATCTGCAAACCTAAAAATATCTATTAAAAATAATGATAAAACCAAAACCATGACAATGCTACCAGAACGACCTTTAATAAATTTCTTTGGCAGTAAAGCTTTTCCCACCAATAAGACTGCTGTCATCCCAAAGATTAGCGTAGGAAGTCTCAGGTTACTCTTTGTAACAGCTATATTTCCAGATTCTGTCAAAAGCCTTGTGGGCAACAAGTCATTAAAGTAGACGTATGCCCAAAGCGCACTCAGAATACCTCCAATCACAATCACAGGAAAAACTATTCTCTTTCTATGTTTCATAAAGTAATCGAATCCAAAAGCAGCAAGCACAGCAAGCGACAAGTCTACCACATACAAGAGCCTGGTAGGCTGAGATGTAGAGATAAAAGGGATCTCGAGAATAAATGGTATTTTGGAGATAATAGATGGATATGCACAGATCATAGCTACAATGAGTACACTACCAAAGAAATTTGTAAATTTATCGCGTTTGAAGACCATTACGCCTAGGGCCAAAATCAATGGTAAAAGACCTATGTAGCCTACAAATTCACCATAATTCCAAACGCCCCAATAGTTGAGAGTCGCCGGATTCCCAAAAAAATCCGGCGCGATAAATTGTGTTAAGTTCTGCCATGGGATAAACCACCCTGGAATGTTCGTTGCAACCTGATCCACTTCTCTTGCGGATAGACTAATCAACTGCAGTGTAGGCACCCATTGAATAGCTGTTACTATAAGAAAAATTAAACCATAAAGTATTAGCAAAAGGATCTGTTTGATTTTAAGCCTGACGCTTACAAATTGCATTGCTGCGTAACCAAAAGATATCAGCGAAAGATACAAAAATGTTTGCAGATGCCCGGCAAAAAATGAACAGATAAATGCAAAAAACAAAACAGTCGGCCAAATAAGTTTTTTCTTTAATGTGAAATTAGCGTTTTTTGATGAAAATTTATCTATAGAAAGCAAAATTAAAGGTAGCCATAAACCTGTACTTACTATATTTCCCCACTCAAGCCATGACACAAAGAATCCGCAAAACGCGAATGACAATGATCCTATAAGTGACCCTATTCTGCTAACTTTTAGATTTGTTAGGTATAAGTACATAAAAAGAAACGCGAGCAAGATTTGAGAGAATATAAGAAGCGACCAACCATATTCAAACGAAGTAATAAACATTAAAAAATTTAGGGGGTAAAAAGCTGCGGTCTGGAAATTTGCCATAAGAGGATATCCAGAAAAGTTATATGGATTCCATAAAGGCAATTCCCCTTGTTTCATTTGGGAGACTGCAAGCTCTTTCCATAAGTATTGCTGCCTTACAGGATCGCTGATCTGCATGTTCTTAAAGGGAATGCCTCTGGGATATTCCGAGCTGTAAAAATCTCGGTATGGATGATATAGACCAACTATCGTATCTGTTGGTATCGGAAGTAATCCCTGAATAAAAAACTTATGAAAAAAAATAGATACAAAGAACACTCCAAACAATATGTGTATATTTTTTCTTATAAATTCCATCATCTGATCAGCTTATCTAGCTCGTCTGCAAATCTATCTTTACCGAATCTCTCAGACGCTTTCCTTACCCTTTCTGACAATACTTTAAAATCCTTACTGTCAATCATTTGCTGGGTAAGGTTCAACAACTCATCCTCCTTATCCCACAAGAATCCGCTTTCACCGTCACTAACTATCTCGCTCTGGCCTCCTGCGTTAATTACAACAGGTATACAACCTGCAGACATCGCCTCAACGGTAGACATACCAAAATGCTCTGCTCTTTCTGGATGAGTTCCCAAGTCCTCTCCAAATCCCGATGCATGCCAATAGATCTTGGATTTTTTGTATGCATTTTGAATAATATCAAATCCAGCATTCTTTACTATTTCTATTGATTTATCAACTTTATTTTCTATTTCTTTCTTGAATGCTTTACCATCCGCGTCTTTAACGCTAGTTATAATGAGCATCTTCCACTTTGGATTTTTCTTATGTATTTTTTTAAATGCTTCTATCATAAAGCTTAATTTTTTATAGTCCGATCCATCACCATACGGCTGGTACCTGCCCACAGTTAAGATAATATTTTCTTTCGCATCCCTACTCGGCCCAATTTTCTGTGCAGGTGGATAGAGTATCTGGCTTTTAACACCATATGCTTTATCTATATATTTTTTTGTAAATTCAGAGTTACAAATAACACTTTTTACGAAAAGTATCTTTTTTCTTTCGGAAAGAGAAACATTTTTTTTAAGTATTGGGAATTGGAAATGCACTATTAACTTATTTAAACCAACAAAAGGCAAACTCCCGTCTGAAAGGTAAATAATACGATCAAAACTACTTGATGATTTTATCCGATCAAAAAAACCATATCTTCTAGAAAATATATTTTCTAGAATGTTCACTTTTGATAGATCTAGATTAAATCTTTTTTCTGCCTTATCTACTATCTCTTTTTTGTCCCAAAACAAGAACACATCATGATTCTTCGACAAGACTTCTGCTATCGTAAAAATATAGAGCTCTCCCCCCGTCAGAGTATCTAAGTATGGTGAATATATCCCAATTTTCATTCTAGTTATAAGCTAATTGTACCAACAATTGATAATTATAGAAAGCTATGTTAAATTGATTTAATGGGCCTTACGGGAGATCAAAACATAGATTTTATAATAATTACGGTAATAACTATCTGGTCAACATTGATCAAAGGCATAGCGTTGTGGAAGTCTGCAAATCAAAAGCAGCAAAATTGGTTCATTGTGATGCTTATAATAAATACTGTCGGAATACTCGAATTGGTCTATTTATTCAGATTTTCTAAAAAAAGACTTACACTCAAAGAAATTAAATCCTGGAAAAAGATATTTAGAAAGGGCTAGTCTTTTCTGGTCTGCAACTCCCACAACTTTGCGTAGGTTATAAAAATCGAATATGCCTGATATAAAGCTTCTACAACTCCGTAGGTACCATTTTTGTATCCTTTATCTTTAAAGTAGCTTCGCATAAACTCAGATACCATCACCCGCATAAATCTCCACTCACGCATTTTTGGATGATCTGCATCAAATCTGAGTTTCGCCTCATATTCCGACCAGTTATTTGTCTTTGTAACCATTTGTTCGATATTGCGATGCGTATAGTGCAATATGGGTGAATCTATTCGCCCAGAATCGCCATTTACGTGTGCTGTCTCATGAACTACACCTGTCCATTTATCAAATTTATCTTTTTTAAATATTCTCGTGACTTTGTCCTCCATCCCCCAGTCTTTACCGAAATAATAAGTCTTCCTTTTTATGATAAATGCAGACTTATCAGTATCCTCTATCCGCATCTTCACTTCTTCTATAAATGCTTGAGTAGCTCTTTCATCAGCGTCTAGATAAAACACCCATTCAGATTTAGCTTGATCAATCGCAAAATTTCTTTGAGCCGAAAAGTCGGTAAAGCTATGGGTAATAAATCTCACTTTATTCTTTTCGCAAATTTTTTTTGTGTTATCTGTGGATCCAGCATCAACTACTATGATATTCTCCGCCCAACCTTTTACGCTTTTTATAGCATTTTCAATTACGTCTTCTTCGTTGTTAGTCAAAATAAGCACATCTATTTTTTTCATTTTCTTTTTTTATTATAAACCAATGACATTACAACCAGGACCGTACTTCCTAAGATAGCAGTATATAACCCATAGATAAAAGATTGAGGCAAATATTCAAATCTAACAATAGAGTTTCCTTCTGGCACAACAACAGCTCTAAATGTATAATCTGCTCTTAATATTTCTGTATTTTCGTTATTAATATAAGCTTTCCAACCAGGGTAAAAATTATCAGTCAATACAAGTATTGCTCTATTTTCAGAATTAACATTTATCTCAACACTATTTGGTGAATAAGCTACAACCTCAGCAGAAGATACATTGAGCTCATGGCTTTCGATTTGTGGACTTTTTTCAAGAAACACTTTGTCGCGTAGATTTGTGTCATCAGCGAACATCAACTGAAGCGTCTTTAGGTCGTTATCCTCAACAATATAAGAACCCACAACAAATGCTCTCGGAAATGCATCTTTATTCCTAAATATTCTATACGCATCATCCTCATATACCACTTCAAATTTTTCAACAGGAAAAGCGTCAAAATTAAATGCCCAGGGCTTACTATCATCTGATCTTTTTTGTGGTATAAATTCTGTACCAATAAAATCCATAGCCTTGCCAACTCGCTCACCGCGCAACGGAAAATTAACCACAGACCTGTCTCCATCTTCTTTAATTCCTTTCTCTATATACTTGACGAATTCCCCATACCGCGATGGGTATAGTGGATCATATCCACCAAGAGACTGCAGTCTATAATAAACTGAATTTTCCGCTGATAGATTCCCAAGATATCTGCTTTGAGTCAAATTATTTTCATAAAAATTTGATACACCTGTTTCTTTAAAAATAAATTCTTTTGGAGAAAAAGGCATCCATTTATTCGCAAATCTATATAGATCAAAGGCTGTTATGATAAGCATAAATAGCAAAATTATACTTATCAGATTTCTTCTTTTTTTGAAAAAATATAGCGCTAGTATAAGTGCGGACACGACCAAAGATATGCCTGTAGGGACTATTAGATTGTTTCTCGCTATTATAAATTTTTCCACATCTCCCGCGGTAACTACAAGAGACACTGTCCATGATAAAACCGTAAAAAATAACCCAATCCCCAAAAATAGCAAAACTCTTCTAAAGGATATCTCCTTAATATTCTTTTTCAAATAATCTACTCCGAATGCTGCTAAAACAGATAAAGAAAACGACAACAACACTATAATTCTGCTGGATGCACTTGTGGAAAATAGAGGAAGGTTTAGTTTGAAAATTAGAGCATTAACTGGAGTATCAAACGCCACAAGTAGAGAGAAAATCGCAAGGATAGAAAAGTACAAGACTTTCTTATTCTTCCTTAGCAAAGAAATTGCAGCAAAAAAAGCAAGAATGAGAGTTGATGTACCTGTAAAACCATTCCACTCAGCATAATGCCCCAACCAATCATTGCGGGTTACTGGATTTCCAAATACATCAGGCGCAAATAGTGTTGGAATATACTGCATAGGTATTACCTCGAGCTGTGTCACAATCGTTTGTCTTACTGAATGAAGATAAAACTCTATTGAGGGAAGGATCTGAGGCATTGAAATAAATATCCCTGATGCCAAATATATAATTAAATAAACAAATCTTCTTTTTTCTTTTTTTCTTATTCCAATAAACAATACGTATGAAAAAACTGCGATGAGAAGATAAATACTCGTCTGGAAATGTCCTGCAAAAAATGAAAGCGCCAAAGTAATCGAGAGCATGACCCCATACCGACTTTTTTCCTGCTCCATGAATTTGTCTATAAAGAAAAATGCTAACGGCAAGAAAACAATTGCATACCCCAATGTCGCGTATCCCATCCATGTAACGATAAATCCACAGAACATAAATGAAACCGCCCCCATAACGCTAGGTATTTGTGACAATTTATAATTTCTAAGAAGAACTAGCATGCCAAGACCTGCCAGCAGGGGCTGGAGTAGAACCAAAAGACTCCAAGAATTTACAAATCCTATCGGTAGAAAGAAAAGTATATTTAGTGGAAAAAAAACAGCGGACTGATAGTTTGCCAGATGCGGTGTTCCTGCAAAGCTATAAGGATTCCAGAATGGTATCTGTAGATTTTTTAATGAGTCTATAGTAAAGTCCCTCCATGGATATATCTGTGTAATGATGTCCGGCATTGCATTGTTCTTTACAGGTCCTACATATGTGGAATAAGCGCTCCATGGCGCAAAGAAATTTGACTGGAAGAAAGATGGATAAGGAACAAGACCTTCCAGTAAATAAGGGGCTGAAAAAAGACCCCAGAATAACATTATAAAGATAGTGGGCCAGTATTTAAGAATTATTTTTTTCATTGGTTTTCTTAACCACAACCATATATATAGTAAGCAATGCAAGAGAAATAAGTGATAGTATAGACGCTGCAGCAGAAACTGTCCTCAATCGTGTTTCTTCAAACTCAACCCTGACGTTATATTTACCCGGGTCCAACCAGAAAGTCATTACACCCCTATTTTGTGGATCTTGAAATTCTATTTCTGAGTTCACATCAAGCTTCTTGTCATTAACATATATATTCCAGCCTGGAAAATAAAGCGTGTTCTCTTTTATCCTAGCTCTTTGTTGTACGTCCACAGTGTACACATGACTTGTCGTCGATCTATATTTTTCTTGAATTAATGCACTCCCTGAAATTACCTCAATAGGACCACTCGCCTCTTTTTCCATAAATCTTATTGACCAGATAGGAGAACTCTCTCCGGTGTCTGTAGTACCGTGATAAACCGACTTAAAGAATCCATCTGACTTTAGTAAATAATCGTTTGCCCTCCAGTAAGAAGCATAAAAGAAAGCCGTTAGAAGCAAAACAATAGCTATTCCTACTATTTTCTTATTTTCTTTTTTAATTACGGCAAAGCAAAACGCGCCCAAAAAAGCGCTAGTCAAAACTGTCAAAGACAGGAATCTCCATGGAAATTGAAATTTCTGAATAGTACTTATGGAACTCCATATGAAATCGGACTGTTTCAACATCATAAATAAAGAAAGAAGAAAGAATGCAAAGGTTAAGATGAAAAGGCTTTTCGTAAGTTTTTCTTTTTTTGATAGTTTAAAAACCACAAATAAGGAAATGATAATTAGTGATATATGTAATATACCGATCTGTACAGACAACTGACCTGTAATGCCATAGCTCCAAGAAGGCATGATGAATTCAACTGGACTAATAACAAATCTATCGGCATACTCAAAACCTCCAGTCACTATGTCACGAAGAGTGTACTTTCCCTCTATATATGCGGGAAGCCAAAAAAATGCCGACAGTAAAAAGCCGTAAATAACACTAATGAATATAAAAATTAATTTTCTTACCTCACGAATACTATAGAAAAGCACTAGTGTATAAAAAGCCGCAAAGACTAAAAACAAAATGCTTAGTGCGTTATGGGAAAGAATCAAGAAAGCTGTAAATACTGACACACATATTAAATCAGGAAGAATTGACCGCAGTGATTTTTTCTTGTTGAAAAATATTCTAGTTATGAAAAAGAGTATGAATGGAATAAATGTAAATGACACATGCTCACCTATGGCTCCTCTCACATATAAGTTCACGAATCTATATGGAGCGAACATATAAAGAACTGCTGCAAGCACACCGGAATAATTCCCAAAAAGCTTATTGACCCACAAATACATCCCAATACCTGAAACCACAAATGATACCCCAAAAACGATCTTAAGAGAATCGATTAGAGTAAAGCCAAGAAAATGGAATAGTGAGGCTGCGTAAGAAGAAAATGGATACAGAAACATCATTACTGGATGCCCGAATCCCCAATTCAAATTAGCGCCCCAACGGGGAATTATATTACCCTCTACTAAAGACTGGTAGAAATTTGCGATTCTTGCTACATGGTCTTTACCATCATGAGTTAGAGGCAATCCACTATTAAATAAATCCAGAAGCGGAACAAGTCCAACCAGAATTATAAAAATTAAAAAAATAAATCCTTTTTTTTTCAACATCTTACTGAATCGGATAGCTACCCTTACCAAATCTTCTCATGTAGAAATCTCTTATTCCAATTTTTTGCCACTTCCTTCCCGAAGTAAGCATTTTAAAACTTTCTCTTGATAAAGCGATCTTTGTTCTAAGTGGAGCATAGGAAAATCCGAAAAGCATTCTATTTCTACTTATATAATAATCCTGAAGAGTAGACCCGGAGCTCGAGGATGCAGCATTTTTATGCCACATTTTTGCTTTGGCACAATAATATGACCTGTATCCAGCATCTTTTATTCTCATATTAAGATCTCCATCTTCATAATACAGGAAATATCTCTCATCAAAACCCTTTATTTTTTTGATTATTTTTGCAGGAAGCATAGCACACGCACCAGTCGCAAATCCTGTCTCTATATCATCTTCATATTGCCCCTCGTCTACTTCATCTACACCTCTATGTTTATTAATAAGATTATCCCAATCAGTCAATCCCCCTGCATACCAAATTACTTTTCCCAAATCGCTTTTCTTATATCTATTCTTATGATATTCATCTCCTTTGGAAAAATATATCTTTGGAGAGACAATACCAACATTTTCATTATTCTTAAAACAATTAACCATCTCAATTATAATATCCTTATCCAAAGTAACATCGTTATTCAAAACGACATGATAGTCAGAATTATTTTTAAGTGAGAACTCAAATCCCTGATTATGTCCTCCTGAGAATCCGTTATTTACTTTATTGTTTACAACAACAATGCTGGTCTTTCCTAAAGATTTAATTTCCGGGAAAACGACACCAGGATCATTGTTAACAACAAAAACACTCAAGTCAATTTTATCTGTATTAAGCTTAGAAATAGAATCGAGACACTTATTTGTAGTCTCGATTTTCCCAAAGTGAAGAATAGCTATGGAAATTCTTGTCATATCAAGATATTTTATGGAGTATTTTCCTCGATATTTTTTTTATCGGATTTTTTTCATTTTCATTTTTTGAAATAGTAATCCAATACCGTAGTTGACGGTATGACTCTTTGCTTGCGGATGTAAATTCTTCTAGCGTATTTTTGTTATCAGGGTAAGACTTTGCCTCCCAAACACGCAAGAAAACAATGAAATGATAAAACGCCATAAGCAGTGATAGATATAGACCATGTGCACCATCCTTGTATCCCTTTTCCGCAAAAAATCTTTTTAAAAATTCTCCACTGGGCATTAATATGGCGTCTGCCATTTTAGGCACATACCCAGATTTTAGGAGATTTTCTGCCTCAGATATCGTATATACACGAATCATCTTATCTAAAAACTGGCTCACGCTAGTATAGTTAATGTGAGACAAAGAATTTTTTAATTCGCCGATACTTCCATCGATCGTAATCATTTCATGAACATGTTTTTCAGCAAACCTCCCACTATTTTTCTTAAATAATCTCAACTGTCTATCTGGATACCAGCCAGTATTCTCTATCCACTTTCCAAATATGATATTTTTCCTAGGCATGGTATACCCAGAATCTTTACTGTCAGAACTTATTAGCTCTTTTATCTCCACTGCCAATTCTTCAGTCAGTCTTTCATCCGCATCCAAGACCAGCACCCATTCACCAGCAGCCTTGCCAATACCGAAGTTTTTATTGATATTAAGCATCAAATTATTTTCCCGAACAAAAACCTTGTCTGTGTACTTTCTTGCTATGTCGGCAGTTTTATCTGAAGAGGTGTTATCTATAACTATAATCTCTGTTGCTATATCCTTAACGGACCTAAGACAATCTTCAATATTTTTTTCCTCATTAAAGGCTGATATGACGACAGATAGTTTATTCATACTTTTATTATAGCTCAAAGATATTATTTTTCTTTCGAAAAAGAGCTTTTAGCAAACTTTATAGTCGAAATTAATTCTTTCCTTGAAATCAAAAGCATTATTCCCATATATATAAATCCAGAAATAATGCTCCATACAATAAGAACAATAAACGACGTAATAAGAAAATCTGTAAAGAAGATAAATATGGCAATGATGAGGGCGGCTATAAAAGATTTATACGTAGGTTTGAGAACTGAAAAATCTAAATACCTTTTCGTAACTATAAAAACTCCAAATGAGCTAAGACTGACAAGAAATGCAGCAAAGGCTACTCCATTAAATCCCATACGCGAAACCGCAATAACCGTTGTTATCCAAGTTGCAATCGTCCAGAAAATCATAAAGTAAAACGTTATCTTTACTTTACCGATTGCATTGAGAAAATTTGTTAGTGGAGTCGAGATCGATGAAAGAACAGTACTTAGTGCAAAAAACATGACGGATAAAATCGCAGGCTGCCACTTTCCGTATCGCGGAATAAATTCGATAAGAAATGGCGTGAACATAATTATCATGACAGCAACAGGAAATATGAAAAAGGATATGACGAAAAGTGATTTCTCTATCGCTATTCTTAAAGACTTCTTATCATCTTGAAGCCTGCTGTACGACGGAAATGTGATCTTTATTATATTGTCCATAATGAGTCGTAGAGGCAAAAATGCAAGCTTTTGAGCAAAAGCAATGATTCCGAGCTGAGAAAGTGGAAGGATCAATCCTAAATACAAAGTCAAAAAATGATCTTTAAATAAAGCCAATATGTTATTGAGCTGATATGGAATTCCAAATGACAAAAGCTGTTTCAATGAGTCTCTGTCAAATGCAAAACCAATACTCCAGGGGCGAATTATATATGTGGCGATGAGTCCTCCGATCGCACGTATCAAGACCGCTAAAGTAAAGCTTGTCACTCCAAATCCCATGACGGCACCTATTATAAGAGTAACGTTATAAAGAATCCCTTCAACTATTTCTGGAATGACGAGCTTGCTGTATTGAAGGTCTCTCTCCATCATTACAGTCGGGATTGTTCTTACAGAATTAATAAAGAAAGACACAAGCAACGCTATAAACAACAGCTGGCCATCAAAGCCCAGCCCATACAATGAAACTATTTGGTCGGAGAATATCATGGCTGGAACAACGAGCACCAAAACAAAGATTTGCTGGACCGTAAAGACTGTCCTGAAATCAATAATCGTCGGTTTGTCTTTTTTTTGAATAAGAGATGCAGCAAGACCAATATCTTGAAAATAACCAAAAAAGATAATAAGAGACGAAACTATAGCAAAAACCCCGAAGCTAAATTCGTCTAGATAGAGAGTCAGAATAAAACTGGCAAAAATACCTAGAATTTGAATAAAGAAAGTTCTTGTAGTAAGCGCTAATACTCCGTGAACAGATTTTTTTGCGATTGCTTCGAACGTGAAATTCTCCATATATAAAGTATAACCATTTCCTAGATCCTTTTGTTGTGGATATCAAGCCATAGAATAAAACTCTCCAAAACTGCCCTAATCACTACGGGAAAGTTCGCTCCACTTTGCGAACCAAATTTTCTGGGATAATGATTTACCTCAACTTCTGAAATCCTTAACCCCTTTCTCCTCGCTTTTGCTAATATTTCTGTAGTTACCATAGCTCCCTCTGACCTGAGAGGCGAAATTTTTTCTACAGCGGATTTTCTAAACATCTTGAATCCACAGTCTATGTCCCTAAAGTAAAACCTGAAAAAGACGTAATCCCATACTTTAAGCAAATTCATGAGGATATGTCTTATAAAACTGTCTTGCCTTTGCTTGCGATATCCAATCACTATATCTGCATTTTTTATTTCATCAATAAATTTAGTAACTTGCGAGAAATCAAATTGCCTGTCACCGTCTGTAAATACTATATATTTGTACTTTGAGTTTTCAAGGCCTGAACGCAAGGCTGCACCATACCCCCTGTTTGGAGTATGTGACACAAGCTTTATATTCTTGAATCTTTTAGAGAATTTTCTGCATTCCTCTTTTGTATCATCTGAAGATCCATCATCAACCATGATTATCTCCCAATTTACGGAGACCTCCTTCGCAACCGAAATTGCATCTTCCATTACTTTTTTTACATTCTTTCCTTCATTCCAGAACGGAAAAAATATGGATAATTCGGATATCTTATTCATATAACTTTTTCTTTTTTGCAATTATAGCAACAATAACGGCAACTATTCCAATTATCGTAAGTGTATTTCCTATAACCTGAATTGGTGTGGATCCGATTCTTAGAGTTATCTCCTTTTCCCCCTCGGGAACTTGTATATACATTCCCGTATTTGATTTTGTTATATCTATATTTTTACCATCTATACTACCCTCCCAAGCAGGAAAATAAGCTTTATTTATATGGATTACTCCACTGTTACCACTTTTTTTGATTTCGATAAAGCCTGTTCTAGAAGTCACATTGTCAATAGATACACCGACGGATGCTGCCACCAGTTCTTCTGGTAAATTGTCCTGAGCTAACGGCTTATCAAAATCCCGAGGCATATACTCATCTGATATCTTTGAAGTCTCCCACCTTATATGATCTCTATTTTCATAATAATTACTATCGTAATCGGTAAACACGACGGGAGAAAACAGGTTTACGTTCGAGTAAATAGTAACTACAATTATTATCAGAATACTTATCAGGGCAAGATAATTCTTTTTAAGCTTATACATCACAAAAGCACCAATCAAACCAATAAAAAGTCCTACAAAATTCAAGAATCTCCATGGGAATTGAAGATATTCCATGAAAGGAAAGGTGTCCCAAAATATTTGAGAAATAGGCAATAGTAGGAATATAGACATTCCTAAAAGTATCCAAAAAATACTCTCATGTGTCTTTTTTCTATGCAGAACAAGATCCTTAGCAAAAAAAGCAAAGGCAAAGACCAGGATCAAAATGTTGATCTTTCCCAAAGCGAAACTAATTCCATCTATACACCCCGGCGCAGAACCGCCAAACCCCCAATTACTGCTCCATAGTTGTACTATACATACAAAATGATCTGGATAGTCGGCGCCCCCACCGATCTGGGATCTCACATTTGTAAATTGTGATTCGAAAATAGCAGGAAGTACATAAAATGCGGAAAGCATAAATGCAGTTGCGCAAAGTATAGCAATGGAATATATATAAGGCTTCTTATTTTTTACTTTAATGAGAAAAAACAGAATATAAGGAGCCATAAAAAGTCCCAACATAAATGCGCTTAAATTGTGAGAAATCGTCACCAGAGCTAAAGGTATAGAAAGAAAAATCGATTCTGTTAATAATACTCTTGATCTTTTTTGGATCTTAATTTTCTTAAAAATATAATATATTCCCCAAAAAACTAGCGGAATAAATGCGTACGCAAAAAATTCGCCCACCGCTCCTCTGACATAAATATTTAATGCATGATATGGAAAATATAGATAAATCACTCCCGCTAAAAAACCTGCATACTTGTTTGTAAGCGCTGATGCAAGAAGATACATTGAAAAAAATGAGATAATCGTACCAATAGCAAACATTAATTTTGTAGCTACAATTGCATCATTTACGACCAGCTCAAAAAATCCTCCTATATAATATGGCAAGGGTGCATAAAAATTAAAGATTGGATACCCATAACCATACCCTAGATCCTCGACCCACCTAACGGGAAAATTTCCCTCACTAAGAGCTTTTGACATCTGAGATACTCTCTCTACCTGAGTATTGTCATGTATGACAAAAAATCCATTTCTAAAAAGAGGCAGAAGAGCAGGAATGAGTATTATTATTGATAATATGAATAGTAATAATTTTTTCATTAAAATTTAACCAGCGGTCGGGAAATAAAATATATGAGAGTCAGCGCCGCGACGATCGATACCATGTTACTAAGTGTCCTAATAAGGTCCTCCTGAAACGAAAGGTATACTCTATCATCATATTGACTCAATTCGAATTCCATAACACCATAATCATTGTCATATGAAATCTCTCTTTCTTCTCCTTCGACAAAAAGCCTCCACCCTGGCCAATAAATAGTGTTCACGCGGATTTTTGAATTAGAATTAACAACGGTATCAAATTCTATTTTTGATGAATTAACTCTCAAGTTAGTTATTTGTGCATCTCCAGATAGCACCTCTACCTTGTTTTCCGGACGGCTACTAGGATGATTCTTGACCCATACAGGCATATACTCATCGTGAATTGTAGTGGTCGCTTCATTTGTCGAATAGTACCCATCAGGATTATTATCATACTTAATATCTGACAAATAGCTATAGCCGGAATATATTACAAGTCCGGAAATTATAACAATCGCAACTATTTTTATCTGCTTGAACAATATATATGAGATAAATGCTGCAAAAAAAGATGAGCACACGATAAGAACAGACAATATTCTATATGGAAATTGAACAAAAGACGCATTCACGTTTTGCCAGAATATAGAACTGAGACTAGTACTTAAAAATATTGAAGCAATGAATATTGCACCAAAAAATATGACGAATCCCAAATATGGAACTTTTTTTATCTCATTTTTATATATCGCAAAAATTAAAAATATTGTAGAAAAAAGTATGACTATAGATACGATGCCAATTAGATTTATATCAGCAAAATACTCTAAAGGGTTTGATATCTGTGTCTCAAAAAATTTTGTATATTTCAATTCAACCAATGCGGGGACTGTAAAAAATGCAGACATGAAAATCCCCAGACCCATACCAGGGATGGATCTAACAAAAGACTTCCTGATAAGCGCATAGATAGGTATCAACGGAAGGAAGAATACTGCTAGAGAATTGTGCAATATCAAAATCAAGAAAACTGATAGGCTTATCAATATCGTACTTCCTTTTTCGATACCGTAAAAAGCAAGTGGCATTACGGAAATCGATAATGCCTCACCCAGTGAGCCTCGCTTGTAGATATCAAATAGATGATAGGGAGAATAGACGAAAACAAGAGAGCCTATAAGTGAGTCTACATTACCAAATAGCCTTCTTAACCAAATAAACGAAAATATGCCCGAAAAAATAATAGATAAGCCAAATAGGATCTTTATGCTATCTATAAAACCAAACCCAACCATGTGAACCACAGATCCTAGATAAAGATAGCCAGGATACAAAAAATTTGAAACCGGGTATCCGTATCCGAAGTTAATCCTTTCTAAAAACCTGACCGGAATCTGTCCGTCTCTTAAAGTATCGTAAAATGCTGAAAGACGAATTATCATCCATCCCCCATCATCTGTCACCATGAATCCCGAATTAAAAAGCGGGATAATCGCCGGGAGCGTAACAATAGCTACCAGCAATACAAACGATGCATTCTTCAAAATATTTTTCATCATTTTGATCTTTTCCTATAATAACTAAATATGAGTAATATTACAGCAGAACCTATGGCTATCGAAGATACTGTCGATCCTAACTTGAATGAATCTGGTTCGTAAGAAAAAACCACCGCGTGCTCACCCTTAGGGACTTTTATAGCGCGGAGCGCGTAGTTTGCTCTGAAAATATTTGTCTCTGAGCCATCTACACGCGCTTTCCATCCGGAAAAATATGAATCCGACAAGAATAGTAATGCATCAGTACTGGATTCTACTGATATCTCAATTTTGTTGGCTCTATAGTCGCTGATTTTCAAGTCGTATTCTAATGGCATTCCCGAGCTCTCAAACCCCGGATCTTTTTCAAGAATTATTTGCGAAGAAGGATCGAATGAATCGTCATAAAGCTTTTTTATAATTTCCTTTTCATCTTTCAAAACTATATAGTCTGTAACCATGAATGCTCTCGGTAATACTTGTGTATTTTCGTAAATCTGGAGATCTTTGTCGTTCCAAACCAAATTATATATAGAGTCATCAAACGTCTGATCATGTGCAAAAGTATCCTGAGGCTTTTTATGAATAATGTATTTCACGCCCAAAATATTCATCATCTTTTGTCGATATAGATTATCTCGTAAATTCTCTTCCCCATATCCCGGAGCTAAATTAGCGTTTGCCCTTTTTATAGATTCTGAGACAACTCCATTTTCTGTAGTCGATAACAACTCCCCGTAGCGCCTTATATAAAAAGGGTCATAACCATCTGTCGAGTAGATCTTTTCATATGTCTGGATGTTTACAGGAATACTGGAGGCACCATATCCCCATGATCTATAGATATCCTGATTTTGCTTTATAAAATTAAACACCGAAGTCTGCGGATAAATGAACTCTCCTGGAGAAAAGGGCGAAAATTTACTGAAGAAAAAATATAATTCAAAAATTGTTGCAAGAAGTATAACCGCGAACAAATATCTTTTTATAAAATTTGCATATTTTTTCAAAGGTCTCTTCTCCTTGAGGATAAAAAGCATTAATAAAAAAATAACAAGCGAGAATGCGAGCGTAGGAATAAATAAATTACGAAGTGCAGTGGGCATATATATGGTCCATTGGGCCCCTTGAAATAATTGCGGAGCCACAATCACAAAAAACCATGTTGAAATGACAATGGCACTAAAGACTATTATCGTCAGCAACAGGTGCTTGAACTTCTTTGCTTTTTCGATTTCGTTATATCCAAATGCTGCAAGTACGCTGCCAGAAAAAATCAGCACGAAGACTATCCTCGTAGGGACTGAAGTCGCAATAATCGGAGGTATATATATCGAGTAAATAAATCTAGTTATGAAAGAATCGAAGGCTATAATAAATACCGCAAGTATCGATAAGACAAAAAACCATACGACTGAACTTTTTCTTGAGATAATTGCATAAAGTGCAAAAAATAGCGGCACTATACCAAAGTAAGTGGCCCTTTCTATATATGTCCCGGCCGGCCAATAATTTCGGCTCACTGGATTTCCGAAAAAATCAGGAAAAAGCATACTTATGGAATGATATGTCGGTATTAAAAATTCCACTAATCTCTCGTATGTATAGTCTGTTCTCGATGAATTCAAGAAAATCTCGATAGATGGAATGAGCTGAACTGATGAAATCAATAATGAAAATATATATATTCCTGCAAGAGTCAGCATATTCATAAAAAATCTTTCCCTATAGAATTTAGCTGTCATGAAAACAAGAAATATAAAACTAAATCCGTATAAGTAGATCGATACTTGAAAATGTCCTGCAAGCACAGAGAATGCCAAAAATAACGAGATCAGGACGGATTTGACCAGACTTGGTTTCTTTAGATTTTTAATTCCTAACCATAAAATAAGCGGCAGCCAGAGCACCGCATGAATTATATTCCCATACTGCATCCAGACTACTAAAAAAGAAGAGAATGAAAATGCCAACCCTCCCAGAATAGAGCTTTTGAAAGAAAGCCTTAGTTCTCTTAGGAAGAAATAAGTAAATATTCCAGCAAGAACTGGCTGTGAAATTATGTATATCGTCCATCCAAGATTAAATGGCAAAAGTAAAAAAAGCAGATTAAATGGGTAGAATGTTCCTGACTGAATAGCTGCCAGATGGGGGGTCCCAGAAAAGTTATACGGATTCCATAAAGGAAATTCTAATTCCTTTAAAGATTCTATAGAAAAATGTTTCCATGGATATAGTTGCTCTATAACATCAATATTTTGGGCTTTATGGGGGAAGCTACCAGGAGCATATCCCATAAAGGAATATGAATTATAGGGGTTATAATGTCCTATCAACAAATCACCAGGAAATGGAACCTGCCCTTGAAATACTGATTTGTTAAAAAAAATAACTCCAATAAATAAAAAAATAATAAATGCTAGAAAAGCATTACTCCTCAACATACTAATTATTATCAATCAACCTATAAATACTAAGACTTGTATTATCATCATCTTTTTCGTATTCCTCAATTTTTTCAAGCGGCCAGCTAGTTGGCGCTGCACCTGGATATGCGCACTGTGGGCATGGTTGATAGTAGACAAAATATACTTCTTTATTTTTCGCAATCTCAAAAACTTCTGTGGGAGGTTGGTCCTCAATCGGCCAATACCCTTTTATCTCTATATTTGGATTTTCACCCAAATATATCTCGTAAGCGTATGGCATCAGACCAAATGTTCCCTGCGTCGCTACTAATATCTCCCCACTGAGTGCTTTTTCTTCGAAAAACTCTATCGACTCTCTTACTCCGCCTCCTGCTGGCCACCCTCTAACAAATTGCTCAAGATCTGATTTTGGAATAGGCGCATTAGAAAAGTCTGTCAGTATCGTATACGATGAGAAAATCGGGTAAGCAAAAAATCCTATACTAAGGAGCACAATAATTATTTTATTCTTTACAATGCTGGCTATCTTAAACAAACCAAATGCCAGTATCGGAAGAAGCGGCAACGACATAAAAAATACGTATCTCGGATAGAGAGTTTTCCCAAAAACCAAAAGTGCTAAAAATGGCAGCAAGAACCAGAGAGTCAAAAGAATCTTTTCCTTATAGAATTTCTTGAATAGAAAAGAATAAATAACGACTACAGCAAAAGGGATACTAAAATAAGTCACAAACCAGTCAAATAGTCCTCTAAAATTGCTGATAATATTTTCGATCTTAATCTGCAACGAAAAACTCAACCATTCAGATATAGGATAGACGAATATAGAATTTTTTTGTTCAATTATATGAAAGAATGGAGAAAGCCTAAGAATTGAGTACATTATGTTTGCGATAATAACCGAAACTACTATAAGTAAAGTAAGTCTTATTGCATTTCTTTTTAATGTTTTCCTATTAAAATCCAAAATAAAATACAGAAATGGTAAAAGATATATAGCCAGAAATCCTGAAGATTTCGTGAGCACACCTCCGCCGAGTACAAATCCCAATATCATCGCTACATCAAGTCTGAGTTTTTTTACCAGAAGCATCTGGAAGTAAAGCGCCCATACAAAAAACATCGCAAGTATAGACTCATATAGAGCAAGTCTGTCATAAACCATAGCGAATGGATAGATCAAATAAATTGCAGCAGCTATAACCGATATTTTCAAGTTTTTAAATACGATTTGAGTAAGGAAAAATATACCCAGAAGTGTCAAAAACCCCGTAAACACTGAGGCCATCCTACCTGCCAGAAGTGGGTCTTCGAAGAATCTCAGAAATACCATATGAAGCCAAACAAAAGACGGCTGCTTTCCATCCGTTAATGATATAAATCTCCATGACGCGTCGTTGTATGCAATCTGAGCCCACCTGGTATAAATTGCCTCATCTGTAAATATAGGCAAGTGCATTATGTTGATAATCCTTGTGAAAAAATAGATGAATGAAATGACTACAAGTGACCCAAGTTCTGGAATATGCTTTCGTATTGTTTTCATCGTTTAATTATACATTTGCATCAAATGGTCATGCAATTATGGCCTGCACAACTTTATTATGTAATAACCTACAACTCCTCCCGATATTCCTAACAGAACTAGAATATTTTTAAGATTTACAATATTCTCAGGCCACATTCCGTTGAATAGAAATGGAATATAAGAAAAAAGCACCGTAAATGAAAGACCTACAAACATAATCCTTACCATTTTATTTTCATATAATGGAACAATCGGCGCTGCGATCAGCAGGTACCATGGCTGAAATTCTGGATTTTTATTAGGACCTGACGCAAGAGAAGTCGCAGCTATAGCGACAGCAGAAAGTATAACCGAAAATAGGATTACTCGCTCGTTGTTTAACTTTCTATAGAATATTTTAGCCAAGATAACGGGCAGAAAAATAGCTGTCGCATATTTTATACCTATAGAAATAGCTAGACTTATCAGTGAATATGTCCTCCTCTTTTTGAATAACAGATAAAAAGCCAAGACTGCAAAAAACATCATAACTATTTCGTTATGTGCAGAGACTATTCCTTCAATAATGACAAGTGGATTTAGCGCAAATAACGCGAGTGCCATGTTCGGGTTTTTTATTTTTAAATTTTCTGCGATTCTCTTTATGAAGTAGCATGTGCCAAGATATGCGGCAGCACTCATGATTTTAAAAAGAGCAAGGCTTATGACAAATACTTCGCTCGCGACATAAGTTAATGGAACAGTAAAACCAAGCCATGTAGGACCATATGGATATACCCTATGAGTAGATCTCATAAAAGACAACATAGCATCTCCTGGAAAATCCAAGGGCTTGAATTCGTATGGACTTAGGTTGTAATGACTCACTATCCTAGCGTCGAAAATATAGTTAAAAAGATCATAAGAGAACGCGTTATATGAAGGGATAAGTATTATCGTGACTATAATAATCATCATCCATAATGTTTTACTAGTTAGTCTCTTTTTAGATATGTTGTATATAGTAATAACAAACAAAGAAAATAAGTAAATGATAGTTCCTATATATAAATATGTAGAGAGTGGACGGCTAAACCAGCCTATATGTTGAAATCCCTTCTGCACATCCTGAATAAATGATGCTTGAGAAAGCGTGAGAGAAAGATCGACCTGAGTGAACGAATACAAAAGTAAGAAAATTCCTCCTATAATCCAAAGTGGAAGAATTATTTTTTTTAGCATATTATTTATAGACTCCCGAAATAATATTGCGTTTTATATGCAGAAGATCGAAAACTCCCTCGATAGAATCTTTTACGGGGCTTACCCGGCGGGTCTCGACATATAACCAGGTAACGGGAATTTCTTTAATCTTGTAATTCATTTGCTCTGCTATGTATAAAACTTCTATATCAAAGCCAGCTGTAACAGATGATCCTTTAATAGATTTAAATCCGTTATGGACTTTTTTTACTTTACTGAAGATTTCTCTTGCAGCTTCTTTTTTGAATAACTTAAATCCACACTGAGTATCTTTTATATTAGGGATTCCTACTATAACAGACCTCAAAAAAACCATGCTTCTTGCCATTATCTTTCGTGTTAGTGGCGCTCCTTTTCTTTGTCCTTCGCGGGACCCTATGACAACATCGTATCCTTTTTCTATCTGCGGGAGAAGTTTTTCTACCTCCTCTATCGGCGTTGCCTGATCCATATCTGTAAAAAGAACAAAATCTCCTTTCGCCGCTAAAACACCTTGCGTAACAGCCCCAGCCTTACCACTATGTCTGCCCTCTATCAACTTTACCCTTTTGTTCTGCTTTACGAAATTTGCTACGAACTCGCGGCTTCCATCGTTACTCCCATCATCGACCACTATGACCTCAAAGTCATACTTTTGACGAGAAAGGTAACCCATGACCTTATCTAAAGTCCCTTTCTGAAGATTTGCCATTTCGTTATATGAAGGGATAACAACCGACAGGAGAAATTTATTCATGTGATTATTATACAGAAATAATAGTCTTATTTGAAATTATTATTTGCTTAGTACACTATAATTTCCTATAATATCTAGGCTGAAATGCTTTCGGCCCCATAGTCTAGTGGCCTAGGACACTTGGTTCTCATCCAAGAGACCCGGATTCGACTTCCGGTGGGGTCACAAATTTTTTTTTCTCTTTTCTTACCCTCTCTCTTTCCCTATATGCTGCCCAACTCTCTTCAGGCGTGATCTCTTGCTTGCCCACGTCTCTTGCCATTTTCTTTAACTCAGAAATTGCTCTAAGATCCTTATCTAGATTAAAGGGCCTATAGCCACTTTCTAGCCAACAGGTGATAAATTGTCCCCAATCCTCTCTTTCACCGCCTGACACATTTATCATCATGCAAGGCCTTTCGCTTCCATAATCATTACCCGTAGACGAAATTGTATAATGAACTATGGGGCCTAGAGCTTGGTCATCTTGAAGTACCCCCTGCCTTCTAAAATAACCCTCAAGTTTTTTAAAAAATTTCGGCTCTATCGCACCTGTCCTATAACCCCCCTCCTCATACCAATTAGGATCAGTTACATGAAGACCCGCATAATCGGTCTCGGTACTCACAAAATCTACTCCCTCCATAAAATCTCCAAATGTCACATCAGGCTCAAGTGCCATTATATATTCGATATCAATAACTCGATTGCAGTATCCTTTGAGTCCATCAAGGTAACGGGTAGATTCATCTAATTCTGCAAAATGCGTCTCACGCGAGTCTACTAACTCATCAATATTTGAAGAAAGCCTATAAAGCTCAGTTTCCCTTTCTATTTGCATATAATTCCCTGCTATTCTACCTCGACTTTCCCTATCCTTTGGAGTTTTTTAGAAAGTTTTTTGCCATCCACCTCACTAAATGAAATATCCTCCTGGCGGGCAGATATCAGACCATGAAGCAGATCCCTTACCTTAATTGCAGGGCTTTTCGGAAGGTATTGTATCCGGATAGGCTTTTCTGAAAAGTATTTAGTCGTTATGCGAAGTGTCGCAAACAGAGGCCCAGTGTCTACCTCGACATGCAGCACATCATTATGATTTATGCTATCAATTTTCTGGGACATGAAAAATTTTTTCTTTATTATGCTTATTTTTTGGTAGTCCACTATCAAAGTATCTGGGAAAAAAGTAAAGGGGAATACGGTTTTTGTTCTGAAAAGAATTTTATCAGAGGCTTTAGTTAGCTCGCCTAAGCCACTAGATTCACTCTTTTTGTTCTCCTCCTGAGCTTTTTTTTGTCCATAAGATTCATCATAAAGGCTTACACTCTCTCCTGATTTAAGCAAAGATTCCTCGTCGTTAAACATATCGATATTATACTCTTATTTAGGATAGGCTAAATTATAAATATTTAAATAAATAAGGGCTTATTCGCTATTTATCCTATAAGGTGCTATACTGGTTATAGTGTTATGTAATATTTAGTTCTTTTCTTCTACTAGAATTAACTCCTATATCGCACGCCCCTATCTATGAAAAGTACACATCAATTTGATGTACTTGTTGTCTATAATCAAAATATAGCAACGAGTGCTTCTTTAAATACAAATGCCGCTGTGCCCTTTTCTCGTTTAAAAGGCATGAACCAGTACAATAGAGCATATTCATTCTTTCTGGAGAGCTGTAACAAAAATAAAATCTCGGCCGCATTTACCACGACATCCGATATTATGGAAAATGGGATATGCAAAAGCTACTGGGAATTTTCCAATAACAAATGGTCAAAAACTATAGGAAATTGTTACGCTAAACTCGTTTTTGATAAATTCTCTCCATATGGACTATTCTCCCGTGATGCAAAGTCACTTTTTAAACGTCATACAGGAGTTAGTCCGTTCAACGACTCTATACTGCATAAGCTTTTTGACGACAAATTCAAAACGTATGAAAAACTTACTCAATTTACTATTCCAACTGCAGAGATAGTCGACTCTTCTCTTCCTGCAGTGTTTAGCGCTTTAGATAAATTAGAAGAACTCATAAAGATTCATCCAAATTCAAACGATTTCAAAAAGTCACTGATCATAAAAGACAGATTAGGTGCAGGAGGTAGAAATATTTTTAAGGTCGATTCAAATCACGCTAAAAAGATTTTCTCGATCCTAAATAAACACAAAAATAAGAGCTTTTTACTACAGCCATTCATAGAGTTTGACAAAGGATATAGTTATAAAAAATCCTCTACTGCAACTGATATTCGGATTATATATAGTCAGGGGAAAATAGTACAAGCTTATGTCCGAACGGCGAAAAAAAATGATTTCAGATGCAATGAACATCAGGGCGGGACTGTTAAGTATCTAACTGAAAAAGATATTCCCGAGTTGGTTATTAGAACAGGAGATAAAATTGTCAAAAAGCTGGATCGCAAAAACGCGCTTTACACGCTGGATTTTATCGTGTCAAACAATGGTAACGCTTACCTTCTAGAAGGAAATATAAATCCGGGAATATACTGGGGAGAAGGTCAAAAAGAAGATGAAGCGATGACTAAACAGCTTACAGGAATTATAGTAAAAGAATGCAGGAGAAAGATTGATAGAGGAAAATATAAGTTGGATAATTTAATCTTATCCCCGAATTTCAATGCTGCACCCATATATCCTGCTACTCCCTAACAGAATAACGTAAGAATCTGGCTAATCAGCGGCGATCGGCTGCGGGGTCTTTAATTTAGTCTCTTTCTCGCCACGGATCTGCTTGAGTCCTTCGATAGGTTTTATAAGGGCCTCTTTCAAGACTTCATCCATGTGAGATGCAAATACGAATCTGAGATCCTTTGCGACTTCTTTTGGAATCTCTTCAAGATCCTTTCTGTTTTCCTTAGGTAATATCAGTGTTCTAATCCCTGCACGGTGAGCTGCGATAACTTTTTCTTTTACTCCGCCTATCTCAAGGATTCTCCCTCGCAGGGTAACTTCACCTGTCATGCCTACCATTCTATTGACCGGAATTTTCGTCAAGGCCGACACTATAGCTGTAGTTATAGCTCCCCCTGCTGACGGACCGTCTTTGGGCACGGCTCCCTCCGGCACATGAACATGCACATCCAGGTCTTTATAAAAATCTTCATCTAGCCCGAATTTATTCGCTCGTGACCTGATATACGTCATCGCGGCCTGACAAGATTCCTTCATGACATCCCCCAGCTGACCAGTAAGAACCAGCTGTCCTTTTCCTTTCATAAGAGCTACTTCGATAAAGAGTATCTCTCCGCCTACCTCGGTCCATGCAAGCCCCGTACTCATACCGATTTCGTTTTTCTTTTCAGCGAGTGTCGAACTAAACTTTTCCGGACCCAAAAACTTTCGTACATTTTTCTCGGTAACCAGTATCTTTTTCTTCTTTCCTTCCGCTACATTTCGTGCGATCTTTCGAAATACTTTTGCTATCTCACGCTCCAGACTTCTGACCCCTGATTCCCTGGTGTAGCGCTGGACTATATACTGCAGACCTTTATCACTTATCTCGACATTCCCAGGTTTTAGACCATTTGCTGCGAGTTGTTTTTTAACCAGATATTTTCTGGCAATATGGAACTTCTCATCGCTCGTATATCCAGCGAAGTTGATTATCTCGAGTCTATCGCGAAGCGCTGGCGGAATCGTATGCAAAAGATTTGAAGTAGTTATAAACATTACATCTGACAGATCAAAAGGCACTTCCAGATAATGATCTGAAAATTCATTGTTCTGCTCTGGATCTAGCGCTTCAAGAAGTGCAGAAGACGGATCACCCCTATAGTCCGCTCCTACTTTATCTATCTCGTCTAACATAAATACAGGATTATTCGTCTTCGCGTCTTTTATACCCTGAATAATCCTGCCTGGCATGGCACCAACATAAGTTCTCCTATGTCCTCGTATTTCTGCCTCATCACGGATACCACCTAGCGACATCTTTACGAATTCTCGGCCCAATGATTTTGCGATACTTTTTCCGATAGATGTCTTTCCTACTCCAGGAGGACCATTAAAACAAAGGATTGGGCCTTTCATCTTGCCTGACAATTTGTGGACTGCCAGATATTCGATGACTCTTTCTTTGACCTTATTAAGACCATAATGTCCTTCATCAAGTATCTTCTCGGCATCTTTTAGCTTTACTTCATTTTTGCTTTTCTCACTCCATGGAAGCGCCACTAGCGTCTCAAGGTAATTTCTTATATATCCTGTTTCCGGGTTGTAGGGAGTCAGCTGTTGTAGCTTTTTCAACTCTTTTCTGGCCTTTTCTTCGACATCCTCGGGCATTTTAGCTTTCTTTATCTTTCCCAAAAGCTCCTTTATCTCTCCAGCCTCATCACTTTCCCCCAGTTCCTTCTCGATGCTTTTCATTCTTTCCCGCAAAATAGCATCTTTTGTGGACTTCTCCAGCTTTTCCTGTGTTCTATTCGCGATCCGTCTTTCAAGCTCGAGAACCTTTACTTCTCGTGACAAATACTCAGACACCTTTTCGAGTCGCTTTTTGACATCAAAGATCTCGAGAATCTCTTGCCTCTCGCTTCCTTTTATGTCCAAAGTAGAAGCCACCTGGTCAGCCAGTTCTGCTGGATTTATATCTGACATGATATTCATAAATACCAGAAAATCAGCCTGTTTACCCAGACTTAGTGATTTTTTAAATAGGGATGTTACGTGATTTATGAGCGCTGTCATCTCCTCGCCCGCAAGAGACATTTCATCTACCTCATCAATGAGTGCTTCGAGATAGTCTGATGATTCGTTATAACTGACAATTCTAGCTCTCGAGATACCCTTTACAAGCGCATTCACCTCTCCATCGGACCTTATCATCCGTTCGATATGGGCGACCGTTCCCACCTGATATAAATCAGATAGCTCAGGATTGTTCTGTCTAGGATTTTTCTGAAGGACGAAACATACAAGTCTTTCTCCAGTAAATGCATTCTCTAGAGCAGCCAGGCTTTTTTCTCTGCCAAAAGTAAGAATTGACTCGGTATGTGGGAAGACTATACCGTCTCGAATAGGGATTACTGGGACTCGAAGAGGGTTAGAATCTGTTCTTTTCGGTGTCATGGATTAGCAGTGTATCAGATGAGTTGCTAAGTGTCAAGTTCTCTCTGTTTGAGGCTAGTGTATAGGAATTAAGGGTATGTGTCAACACTCAATAATTCTTTCAATTTGAGCTTGTTTCATGTAGAATATACACATCGATTATCATTGCCGAGTCGTCTAATGGTAGGACAACGGATTCTGGATCCGTTTATTGGGGTTCAAATCCCTGCTCGGCAGCACATAATTATACCTACAAACATTTCCAGCTTTGAGGAATTCTGGATCACCTCATGCTCCACATGATTTGTTGTTTTAAGTTGACATTCATTTGACTTATTGCATATAAATATAAAATGCAAGATTTTATATTCCATACGTCATGGAAAATTTTTCGTATTTTTTCAATTGTTCTATTCCTGGGATTAGTATCTTTTCTTATTGCAAGCCCTGCATCCGCAAATCATTTTAGAGCAGGAACTTTATCCTGGGAAAGCGTTGAAGGCGAAGATAGAACGATCCTGCTTAAAGGACAAATAGGATGGACGAATACTCATGGTCATATCCCATCTGCAACTCCCATAGGCGGAGTTGTAACGAACAAAGTACAAATATTCTTCGGTGATGGAACTTCTGTTAATGCAGCAGTTAGAGTAACCTCACGAAACACCACAACCAATGATGTCCAAACAGAGCTTGTAAGTATAAAATCCGGCGAAGAAGAATATACAGAAGGTCTCGAAAAAACTTATGCCACCGATGGCACTTATGTCGCTTATTGGGAAAGTAGTGCCCGAGAATCAGCAATAAATCTAGATGGTTCTGCCTGGAGAAATGAGACCAGAATAAATATAGGTGGTGAATATTCGGGAAATAATTCACCAGCCAGTGCGGTTGCTTCAGTCGTCCAGGTCCCTGATGATGCAATTTTTTCATACCAGCTTGTCGCTGTAGATAAAGATGGAGATGATGTCCAGTTTCGATATGGAACAATTCCTGAGTTCTTCAATACAGGGTCGGGTGAGGCCACAAAGCCTACGGGGCTTACGATGGATAGTGATGGAAATATTAGTTGGGATGTTAGAGATGAAACGTTAGCTACAAATATTGGAGACAGATGGCAGCTAACCGTAATGGTTGAGGATATTGATGGTGAAGGGGAGGTAAAGTCATATGTTCCACTAGATTTTGTTCTTCGAATCTCAGACTCAAGCGATGCACCACCCACAATTACTACAGAACAGAACTCTTATAGTATAGGTCCAGAAAATACACTTGTATTTGAATTATCAGCTGAGGATCCTGACTGGGAAATAGGATTGGACTCTCCTGAAATTAGCGTTATTAATCCCCCCTCAGCATCTGATAGCGTATGGAGCACCACAGCCTCGTCTGAAGATGCAACGTCAACTATGGAGGTGACTTTTACACCAACCCTAGCCATGCAAGGAAATCAATATGTTATAGTATTTCAAGCAGCTGATGACGGAGGAAATGCTACTACAAAAAATATTACTCTAAATATTAACACACCGACACCTACCCCTTCACCAACAAATACACCAGCCCCAACTAACACAGAACAACCTACATCTACTCCCAGCACTCCAATCCCACAAGCCTCTGCTAACTGTAACGCTGAAAAGGGAATAGCTCCGGAATTATTTCAAATAGATTCAAAGTCGAATCAAGCTACAATTCACTTTGCTCCGGTTCCAGGATTTAATAATTATTTCATTAGCTACTCTACCAATCAAAGCGCGGAAGAACACAGCATTAATCACTCCGGAGACTCTTCAGGAGTCCAGACAGTAACAATAGCGCACTTAGAATCCAATTCTACCTACTACTTCAAAGTTCGAGTAGATAACGGATGCATGCCAGGTGATTGGTCAAATATTAAATCGACCTCAACAGTGCAAATAAATTCAAACATCCCCCTACTTCCTGAACAACAACTAGAAGTTACAAACATCACAATAGAAACACCCTTGAGTTCAGAATGCTCATATGTTGTAGAATCTGGTGATTCATTATGGAAACTTGCAGCAGAAGCCTTTGGAGATGGATCGCAATTTCAAGAAATAATTGACCTAAATATAGAAAATTATCCAAATATTGGTGAAGTTCTAAATGTTGGCTCAAAACTTGAATTTCCGTGTGAAAGCTATAATGAAGACCTTCCCCATTCACATGATGATGAAGGCAACAGCATAAAAGAATTCACGAATGCGGTTACTATATACGTCGAAAATGAAGGTCAACCACTCGCCAACGCTGACGTTGAACTCCATTCTGACCCAAAATATGGCAAAACAGATGAAAACGGCAAAGTAACATTTACAGATGTAGAACCAGGAGAACACACTCTATATCTTGCATATGACAACTATAAAACTGCACAAAAAATAACGCTAGATGAAGGTGAAGACGAATATTCAATAAAGATCACCGTGGAAATGAAACAATCCTCATGGGCTCCTATTATTACCTCATTACTCTTGGGAATTATCATTAGTCTGCTATTTGTTTGGCTTTTCTTTTTTTTGAAAAGAAGAAAAAAAGATAAAAGTAAAAAAACAGCTTAACCAAAATCATAAACAGTTATTAAAACTCTCTATTCTTTCTATAACAATGATAATATTTCACTTAACCTTAAATTTTAGACAGAAGTTATAACGACTATAAGGTTCTAGTCTCATACGCTCAGCACCTCAACAATCTTTACCTTCAGTTCAAATATATGGCTTATCTTACTGCAAATTCCTCTCTGACGAGTATATAATAACGGTAGGTGATCAAATTAAAACGAATATATGATCGGTACGATAAAGAAGACGGCTATAGGGTACTCGTCGATAGACTTTGGCCAAGAGGAATATCGAAAGAGAAAGCACATCTCGATCTATGGTTGAAGGAGATTGCCCCAAGCACAGAACTTAGAAAATGGTTTGGTCACGATGCTGAAAAGTGGCAAGATTTTAAGAAAAAATATAATAAAGAACTAGATGATAAGAAAGACCTGGTAGCTCAGCTAAAAGAATTAAAGGAGAAACATAAACAAATCACCTTGCTTTACGGAGCACGCGACACTGAACATAATGAGGCAGTTATCCTACTGGAGATGTTATAGAAAAAGATCCCAGGCAGCACGCGTTATCAAAATCCTACAATCAAGACTAAAGTTAAAACCCTAATTTTTCGTCAACAATTATTATATTAATTTTACGTCCAGACATAGGATTCTCCTTATGGAAAATAACGGTTTTAGTGTGAGTCGTACCTATTCCATATACATCTTTCATGCGCTTATCTTCAAGTTTTATTACATACTCTTCCAAACGGGAAATGGCCTCCGAAAGCGTCGGCATGATTTTCTGTGCTCCTACGACCAAAATTACATTGGGGGAAGTAAATACTACATGAGGAAGCTGACTTCCAGTATTTGAAGCAATAACCAACTCTCCTTCTTCGCTAGCTGCATGCACACTTCCTACATAAAAATCGGAAACAACCGATTGGCGTCTAAGCAGTCCCTGCTTTTCTGGATCTTTCTCTGCTAGGATTGCTTCGTGGAGGTTGTCCCATTTATGATTGCCGCTTTTTAGAAAATCCACATAGCCTATTTCCTGAAGCGTTACAGATGCTCCGTTCATAACAGAGGCACCTTCGGGAATAAGCTCTTTTACTTTTGTAAGAGCTTCTTCTTTTGACTTTACATGGTATGGGATAAAATTATTTTCCTTAAATGACTCTATAGCTCTATCAATCGATTCATCTGATGCAACTTCATTATAGTCACGTGATTTCCTAATCTGGGAATTTGGCTCATATATTGATTGTGAGTTGTTCATGTTTTTGATATAATCACTATATAATTTATAGTGCTACAATAATTATAGTACTATATAATTTATAGTATGTCAACACACGGCAAAAGCTTATTGTCAGAGGACCTAAATAGCGCTATCAAAATGATAGGAGATGATCATGTACTTTGTATTATCGGAAATCTTCGAGAGGGCGGAATGAGATTCAATGAACTTCAAAGAGCCCTTAACGTTAATCCGACTACTCTCACAGATAGATTAAACAAACTAGAAAATGATGGCATCGTACTCAAGAAAAAAGAGACTCTTGACCGAATGTCAGTAGTCTATGAGTTAACTGCAAAAGGACAAGGAATTCTGCCAATAATTGCCGAGATAGGAAAGTTTGCTGAGAAATTCCTATAAAGTATCCAGACAGTATGCCTCTACGTAACCAATAGTATCAATAGCGACTGTAGGCCTATGATTGCATCAAGACCATTATTTTCTGTATTATTAAATCTATGAAAACTAAAAAGAATGATCTCTTCATGCAAAACAAGGTCTTTACTTGGATTGCTCTCGGAACAGCAGCGATATTATCAATCCCATTGATTGCCATGCAGTTCACAAGTGAGGTTAACTGGGATTTATCGGATTTTGTCATTATGGGAATTGTCTTATTTGGCATGGGTTTTTTATTCGTTCATATAGCTAGAGTTGCTCCTAGAAAATATAGAACACTTATAGGAATCGCAATTACGCTTATAACGCTTTATATTTGGGCTGAGCTCGCTGTCGGGATCTTCACGAATCTTGGTAGTTAACTTTTGACATATCTTCAAAAATAGTTTTCTTACATAGTCCTTATTATCATCATCTACAATATGGCAGATGAAGAAATTATTTCTAAAATTTTCCACCACAACTTCTGAGCTTTTGGGTACACCCTTTGCTTTCGTTATAGCTCTTGCATCGATAGTAATATGGGCTATATCAGGCCCATTTCTAGGCTTTTCCGAGACTTGGCAACTAGTCATCAATACTACAACCACCATCATCACTTTTCTCACCGTATTTCTCATTCAGAATACGCAAAACCGCAATGACCGTGCTACTCAGCTCAAGCTCGACGAACTATTACATGCAATAAAAACTGCCAGAAATGACTTTATAGATCTAGAAGACATTGATGAAGACAAGCTCAAAAAGCTGCGTACCGAATATAAAAGGATCAAAAATAAAGGAAAAACCAGAAAAAATACCAGATAGATCCCATACCACCCTATAGTTTGATTATCCACGCAAATTATGATACAATACCCAGGTAGTTGCAGATGGTAAAAAAATACCTCTGCTTATAATTGATATAGTTTTTAAATAGATAAAAATAATTAAATAATACTCCGTATCTTATTTTCATAAACGACCTCTAACTTTAAGCAGAACTATTTATTTATCATTTGTTACACTAAATATATGTACAGAAATAGACAAAGAAACAATTCAAACCAGCGTAAATTCGCAAATAATTCCTATGGACCTCAAAGAGGCTTTGGAAATAGGAATAATAGAATCGGTGGCGGAAAAAGGAACGAATCAAAGCTCGATCCAAATCTTTTCATTAAAAAGGCAGTTGTTGCAAACAAACCTGAGGAATACATTGCAACTACTAAATTTAATGACTACGCGATAGACGATAAGTTAAAAAGGAATATCGCAGACCACGGATATACTGCTCCCACAGCTATTCAAGAAAAGTCGATTCCAGAGATATTAAAGGGACGAGATGTGATAGGTATCGCAAACACAGGAACAGGTAAGACTGCGGCTTTTCTGATATCGCTTATAAATAAGTCTTATCTCGACCGCAGACAGAGAGTACTCATTGTAGTTCCGACACGTGAACTTGCAATCCAGATTTGGGACGAATTCGTGATATTTGCCAAAGGAACAAATCTAAACGCTGTCGCAGCAGTTGGAGGGGCAAATATCATGCGCCAAACTTATGCGCTGCGCAAAAGTCCACATTTTGTTATAGGAACCCCTGGAAGGATTAAAGACCTGATTCAGCGCCGCGAGCTAAATTTAAGTCTCTTTCAAAACGTAGTCCTGGATGAGGTGGATAGAATGGTAGATATAGGCTTTATTCATGACATTAAATATATGATCGCACTTCTCCCGAAAGTCAGACAATCGCTGTTTTTCTCAGCAACAGTTGATAACAAAACCCAAGAGATTCTGGCAAGCTTTGTAAAAGATCCTGTAACTGTTAGTGCCAAAACCCAAAATACAGCTGAAAATATAGACCAAGATATCATACGACTTTCCGGAGGCAGAGCAAAAATAGATGTACTACACGACCTTTTGATACAACCTGGATTTGACAAGGTAATAATTTTCGGTAGGACAAAATGGGGATCGGAAAAACTATCCAAGGCTCTTTTGGAACGAGGATTTAGAGCCATGGCGATACATGGGAATAAATCACAAAATCAGCGTCAAAGAGCTCTGGATGACTTCAAAAGTGACAGAGCAAATATTCTCATCGCAACAGATGTAGCTTCACGCGGAATAGATGTAGACAACATAACTCATGTTATAAATTATGATGCACCAAGCACTTATGAGGATTATGTTCATAGAATTGGCAGAACTGGTCGTGCCGGTAAAAAAGGTGTTGCGTTAACTTTTATTGACTAGGAGCTGGAATCACTATTTGGTGACTTATTACCTCAAATGAAGTAGACTTCTCAAGACTTGGCGCATCTGACATAAGATCCTCCTCTGCTCTATCCAAATAATTTACCTTTATCATATATTCGCCGTCTCCTTCACTTTCTTTCTCGATACCAGATACTATAACTCTGTCACCTATTGGGAAAGAGCCTTTGTATGTGATTTTTCCTTTTGTTTCTTGAAAAAGTGCTACATTTACGAATTCTTCTAAGCCCCCAGTGCTATAAGACATAACAGAAAATACATCATATCCATCCTGTGTCTTTACCCAGTAATAAGGCTCTGATACACTCACATTTCCCTGAGTCTCACTATCTGAAAACTCTGCCTTTCCATCAGTTAGGCTCACGACAAATGATGTGTCCGGAACCTTTACCATAGAAGAATTAACCGCACCCACTATCTCTTTTTCTGAGATTGAACGCGGCTTGGATTTTGCGCTCGCATACACTATCAGGAGGACAAAGGTTAAGAAAAGAAGCAATATGATAAGTAATTTATTACTCTCGAAATGGTGTTTTTTGGATAATTTCTTTTTCTTTTTTGCCATATATTTATGCTATCAGAATACCAAATATTTTTGCAAGTTTTACGAAGGCATCTGATATAATGTACCCATGATAACTATTGAAGATTTTTCAAAACTGGATATCAGAATAGGAACGATTATCTCAGCTGAAAAAATTCCAGAAGCAGATAAGCTCCTAAAGCTCCAAGTTGATATGGGAGACGAGGAGAGACAAATTATGGCAGGAATAGCTGAATATTATCCAGATCCTAACGAAATTATAGGAAGACAAATCCCTATAATCGTAAACCTAGAACCACGTATGCTTAGAGGATATGAAAGCCAGGGAATGATGGTCGCGGCAGGAACAGACGAAAAAGCAGTACTCCTTCACCCGGGAGAAAAAGTACCTAACGGCAGCAAGTTGAGATAGTTTGCCACCAAAAAACCTCTCTAGATTTCTCCAAAGAGGTTTTTTATTTATCTAGAGTGAAATATTAGTATCCACCTCGGCCTCGGTCATCACGACCTCCGCGTCTGTCTCCACCTCTATTGTTATCACGTCTAAAATTTCCGCCTCCTGAGAAATTATTCTCTCTTGGCTGTTGTGGTCTTGCTTCTGAAACATTAATTGCGCGTCCGTCTAACTCTTTACCGTTTAACTCCTCAGCTGCTTTTTTAGCCTCTTCTGGAGTAGAAAATTCAACAAATCCGAATCCTTTTGACTTTCCAGTGTATCTATCAGAAATTACGTTTGCAGAAGTTACATTTCCCACTGCTGAGAAAAACTCTCTTAACGTATCATCAGTAGTACCCCATGCAAGACCTCCAACGAATAGTTTGTTATTATTGTCCATTTAATTCACCTCCTTCTTTGTCGCTATCGCTTAGAAAATTGGCGAACCATGAATAAATTTTTTTGTGGAAATTATTATGGCAAGTTATCACTTATCTAAGAAGAACTAGCTTATAATGGGTATTATACATTACTTTAGCAACACTTGCCATAAAACTTGACACGTGTCAGTAATTTGCATAAGTTAAACATAGTAGATGTTATTTGGATTCCATCACCTACATAAAAGAATTAGAGAAAGAAAAAGAATCGCAGAAGATAACGAGCCCCACTTTAGCTTGAAAAAATTCATTCTAGACGATATTGTGTATTTTGCTGCGATACTCAGCCCGATCATGACTATTCCTCAGGTACTTATTATTTATCAGAATAAAACAGCTAGCGGTGTCTCTTTAATCTCTTGGATAAGCTATTTTTTGATTGCTCTTATTTGGCTTTATTATGGAACAGTCCATAAATCAAAACCTATTATTATTTCAAATACCGGGTGGATATTCTTATCCCTTTTTATTATTATAGGTATCTACATTTATGGTTAAGAGGAGGTGATAGGTTATAAAAAAGGATGAAAAAGCAACACAATTCAATGTAAATCTTAATCCTGAAAAATTACAAATTCTTTACACTGACACGATATTTATAAATGTGAATGACGATGGAGTTACTTTTGATGTATGTCAAAAAGCAGGGAATTCTAGCCAGGTCCAGGTAGTATCGCGGGTGGGAATGAGCAGAGAGCACGCAAACAAATTTGCAAAAAAGCTTAACGAAATATTGACCCTAACGATGGAGCATACCCATTCAACAGAGAAAAATTAAATAAATATTTCAACTATTTTAGGCAACAAAATTATAGATGCGATTATTATGGAAAAAACTGCAGACAATAAAACTGCTCCTGCCGCCACATCTTTTGCTATCCTTGCGCTAACATGATGTTCGCGGGTTATTAGGTTTGTCATCTCTTCAATGGCAGTATTTATCATTTCAGAAATGAACACAAAAAAGATAGCCAAGATTATAAAAAGAAATTCTATTGTCGAGACTTTTAACACAAAGGACAAGACCAAAACAACAACTGACGCTAACAGATGAATCCTAACATTTAGATCCAAACTTACTGCTAAACGTATTCCTTCCAGAGCATATTTAAATGATTTTATAAGCCTATTCGGTTTTATCATATGTTATGTAAAGTATTGAACACCAAATATACCTACCAATGCAAGCAGTAACCCCAGAGCAAAACCAACTACAGTCTCTCTATATGTATGCCTTTTCTCTTTTATCCTTGCCCATGCCATAATAGGAATAAGTATTAGCAAAAAACTAAACTCCACCCCGAAAAAATAGATCGCACTTATTATCGCAGCTGTAATACCCCCAACATGCACGCTTGCCTTAATCCTCAGCGTTACGAGTGTGAGCACCGCAACAGATATAAGAAAATAGATAATAGCCATAAATAATGATCTAGGACCATTAAGAACAATCAAGCTAAATAGAAAAGTAATTCCCGCAAGAATTACTAAGGGAAATAGATAGATCCTCTGTTCTCTTTTGGATACGTCAAAGTTGGTGAAAAAGCCAATCATCATACCTGCTCTTATATATAGAGCAATGAAAATCACGAATCCCAAAGCCACTCCTGACCACAGCAATGCTTCGTTCAGGCTGTACCCAGTTGCTATAATTATGAGAAATACTGCAGGAGAAACAAGAACAATCGGATGAAAAATAAAGGTTATAATCCTCGCAAATATAATCATTAGATTATTATTGCATAAAAATCTATTTCAACAAAGAAAGTGTTCTGTCTTTACCTAAAATTTCGAATACATCTCCTAGAGGTAATCCCTGCCTTGCTCCTATTACAGCTTCATAAATATCCTGGAATCTAACACCTTTAGAATTAACCACTTGTTTCAATTTTTCTATTATTGTCTCTTTGTTCCAATCTTTGATATCAGAAAGTGAATTGTATAGGTAATCTCTTATTTTCTCTTCCCCTTTTTGATTTTTTTCAAAAAATGGCTCTACCATCTGCTTGAAATCACCTAAGCTTTTCATCCGAGTTTTAGCAGGCTCAATAAGTTTTTTAATTAAGTCACTATCAAAATTTGAAATCGAATTATCGAAATCGGTAAGTCTTTTTAAAAGCTCTTCATTATCAAAGCTTCTTATATATTCCCCATTCATCCACCCAAGCTTTCTTTCATCAAAAACCGCAGGGGACACATGGACATCCTCCAGCCTAAACTCCTTTTCTATTTCCTCTTTTGACAGAATTTCCTTATCATTTTTTGGAGTCCATCCTAAAAGCATTAGGTAGTTAAGCAGCGCCTCAGATAGGATTCCTTCATTTCTAAAATCCAGTACAGATTTTGCTCCCCGCCTTTTTGAAAGTTTTTTGTTATCGATTCCCATTACATTTGGCACGTGGACGAAAACTGGATGCTGCCATCCAAATGATTCATAAAGCATGATGTGTTTGGGTGTTGAAGGAATCCAATCTTCGCCTCTTATGACATGTGATATTTCCATCATATGGTCATCAACTACATTTGCCAAATGGTATGTAGGGAATCCATCTTTTTTTAGGATTATAAAATCCTCAATCGCTGAGTTTTCAAAACTGATTTCCTTATCTCCAATTAGATCATTCCATTTCGTTGTTCCATTTTTTGAAACTATAAATCTAATTGCACCATCTTCTTCTCTGGCTTTTCCTTCATTTACGAGTTGTTCTGCATATTTTTTATAATGATCAAGCCGCTCTGATTGAGTAACTAAATCGTCCCACTCAACTCCTAACCATCTAAACGAATCTAGTGTCGCCTCAAGCGCACCCTCAACTTTACGCACTTGATCCGTATCCTCGTTTCTCAATATAAATTTTCCGTTGTTTGATCTTGCAAAAAAGTAGTCGAAAAGCGCAGTTCTTATGCTCCCTACATGCAACACGCCTGTGGGACTTGGGGCAAACCTAACTTTGATGGTGCTTTGCGTAGATGAACTCATAACTATTGCATTTTAACCTAATATTTACCTATACTCAAGATAATGAGCTCTCTTGCGGGAACTACGGAAAAACTAAGATCTGTGCTAAAAATTGCAGCAATAATAGCTGCAGGTCTATTTGGAGTTTATCTATTGATCATGGGAGGGGTATTCGTCAAAAACATGCTTTTCCCAGCTGCTCCTGATGCACCAAAGCAAGCCTTTGGAGACCTACCGCAAATAATATTCGATCAAAATGCTTCGTCTACGATAGATTATCAAATTAATACAGTTTCTGGAGAACTACCTACAAATCTACCTAGTAAAATGTTTGTCTATAAAATAGACCAGCCAAAACCTGACTTGCTGGCACTACAAAATGTCAGATCATCGACCTCGATAGCCGGATTCAATCAGCAAGAAATAAAGGTTTCAGACACGGTCTATCAATGGTCAAATCCCTCTACGAACGCCACAATTCAATTCGACATAAATTATAAAACTTTTGAAATAAGATCAAATTTTCTCTCGAATCAAGATCTGTTTGCAAACCCAATCTTTCCTGATGAAGAAAGGATTCAAAAGAACGTAAATGACATATTGCGCTCCCTGCAGGTGAATCTTGATGGTCTAGCTTATACCGATGACAGCCTAAAATACTATACTCTTTCAGGAAATACACTCACTCAAGTTGATAATGTCTTTAATGCAAAGGCTATCCGCGTCAGCCTTTATAATAATAATATTGAGAACGAGTTGGGCAACTATCCGTTTATTTATCCGAATCCAGAATTTCCGAATGTGTCACTTCTTGTTTCCTATCCTTCCTCATCAAGAATGATCGTACTCGATGGACACTCTTATAATCACAGACTAACTGAAGAATCATCAGACTATCCAGTAAAGGGTGTAGGAAAAGCATTTGAAGATTTAAAAGCTGGTAACGGATACTTATATAACCCTGAAAACTTGACGTCCATACAGATAACCAATGCCTACCTTGCTTATTATCTTGATAAAAACACCACCGAGTTCGCACAGCCTGTATATGTTTTCGAAGGGATAAACGCTAGAGGAATTGTTCCTGCAGTTGAAAAAATCTCTCAAACGCCTGAAGGCACCTCAGAATAATAAATTTTATCTTCTACTTCACTTATTATCTTTCTTGTGTCTGAAAAACGGTCTTCACTTTTCATTACAACAATTATAATTTCGCGTCCTGAATGCACATAGCTAGTTAATAAAACTCCTCCCGCTTCGTTTGTAAATCCTGTTTTTATCCCTGTTACGTTCCTATCATTCAAAAGCTCATTTAGATTGATTAACGGATGTACAGTAAGCCCATACCTATCAAAAACTACTTTATTTTTTGTTCCAACTATTTCTCTTATTTTTCCATTCTTCATAGCATATGAACCAAGCCTTGCCATATCGAAAGCTGTAGAATAATTATTGTCCAAATATCCACTGGGATCAAAAAACATCGACTCCGTAAGTTTTAGATCAAACGCTTTGTTGTTCATTGCTTTTACGAAGGCATCTGATCCACCCGGATAGTTTTGCGCCAGGGTTTTTGCTGCATCATTTCCAGAAATAAGAAGTAAGCCGTACAAAAGATTTTCCACACTTATTTCTTCACCTATATAAAGGCCCATCTTGGATTCATCGTATGACGCGCTGATGCCGCTTAAGTAAGAATTCAAATCGTACTGATCAAGCGCAACAAGTGCCGTTAGTATTTTTATAGATGAGGCAGGCGAAAGACGCATGTTGGGATTTTTTGAAAGAACAACAGTTCTGGTCAGAGGATCATAAACTATATATGAGGCTGCAGTGACTTCAATCTCGCTAGAAACATCTAGCTTCGGAATAGAAACAACTTGCATTTGCTGTCTACCAAATACATCAATTTTGCTCGCGTAAAGCCTATGAATGAAATATGCAAAGAAAGAAAAAACTATGACATTTGCAAAGAAAAGTAAAAAAAACGAGTAGTAAATCTTGCTCCCACTAATTTTAGAATTTAGACTAACTTTCTTTTTGCTGGTTTTTTTTGAGGCGGACATCCACTCTTTCCATGTCTCTAGGGAAAAGCGAAGCTTCCCTAACATTCGCAAGATTTAACATATGCATCGTGATCCTCTCGAGTCCAAATGAAAACCCACCCTCCGCAGGCATCCCATACAAAAAAGCCTGAAGGTACAATGCAAAATTATCGGGATTCATCCCCCTACTCTTAATCGCCTCAATCAGCTGGTTATAGTCACTAATTCTCTGACTTCCACTAGAGATCTCTACCCCTCTAAATAATATATCAAATGATAAGCTCAGTTCCTGATCGTCAGGATCAGGCATCGTATAAAAAGCTCTTTTGAATGTCGGGAAGTGAGTAATCGTTACAAGATCTGAATTATGGTTCTTTAATGCCCATTCACAAATGTCAACTTCATCTTGAGAACCCAGATCCTTCTCCCCCCTAACGTCTCTTCCAAATTCTTTGTAGATAATTTCCTGCGCCTCAGATAATTTCAATCTGGGAATGCTCCCAAATGCTATCTCTTTTATTCGAAAGTCAGAAAGTATTTCTTTATTTTCCTCTTCCGCAAATTTGAGCGTATCAACTATTACCTGCTCTAATATATCCAATAGTTCTGAAAACTGCACGAAACCAATCTCCATATCCATCTGAGTATTCTCTGATAGATGACGCGTGGTCACTGATGGCTCTGCACGGTATGCGTGAGCGATTGTATACACTCTTTCGAATATCGGCACCATCATCTGCTTATAGAGTTGCGGACTTTGAGTCAAATATGCATCGTAATCATAATATTTGACTGGGAAAACCTCTGCTCCACCCTCAGTCGCAGATGCAGATATTGTAGGAACAACTATCTCGATAGCATTCTTGCTTTCTGCCGCTTGCCTAAAACCCTTTAGGATTGATGCCTGCACACGAAATATATCAGCTATTTTTTTGTTTCTTAACACCAGAGTTCTATAGTCAAGGAGAGTAGGTAGTTGTAGGTTTAATTCTTCCACACCCATATCAAAAGGCATTTCGGCAGCTTTAGAAAGAACTTCAAAATCAGATGTGATTTCTATCTCGATGTTCCCTGTAGGCAAATTCGCGTTTTTATATCTCTCTCCTCTTTCCTTTACTCTCCCTTTGAATTCCACAACTGACTGCACTTGAAGGCTTCCCAACTCTGCTATAACCTTTTCATCTGTTGTAACTACTTGAATAATACCCGACCTATCTCTGAGGTCAAAAAAGGCAACCTTTCCATGGAGTCTTATTCTTTGGAGAAATCCTTTTATCAAAACTTCCTCGTCTATTTTATTATTTGCTTCAACTGCAAGAATTCTTTGCTCATTCATATTTATGTATAATATCATAAATGAACCTAAATTTCCCCACTCATCATTAGTATTGACAATATATTACCCTAGTCGTATACTCGAATTTGTTACTATGAATTCTAATCTACACAATATTATAAGACTCTCTAAAGCCTTTACGGCCTAGGGATTCTGTAGTAGAAAAGAATATTACAGAAACTCCCAATTTAACAAAGGGAGTTTTTTTATTTATGAACACAGAGCACCAAAGATACCAAATAGATGAAGCAACAGCATATTTTATCAATAATGGTGTTGACCCAAGGGAGATTGACAAAGAAACTCTTTTGGCAACTGAAAGGGAACTAAGGGAGAATCCATGTATAATTGAGCCTGATAGAGTCTCGAGTGCTACCCCTGAAGAAGTTATTATTCCCCAAGAAGGCAGAGCACGTGAGCTCCTGGACAATCTATTTGGCAGACGTGGCATAACGCCGGAGGAAGCTCCACCAGAAATCTTGCGAATCGCAACGAGGATGATCGCAAGCAGAAAACAGACAGAATCTGTCATGATGGATATAAGCACAGAGCGTCCATCAATAGAACAGTCAATGAATAGCGGGATAGATTATAATCTCTAAATCTTCTTCAAATCTTTTATCTTAAGCTGTAAAGTTTTCCTTTCGCGCCAAATATTTACATCTATTGTAAAGACCACATCTCCTTTATCGTTTTTCTCGACCTCCAGGTCTCCCATACCAAATCCTATCGCCTCTATTTTCTTTCCCCCCGAGTCGAGAATAAGTTTTAGATGACTACTATCTTTGCCTATCCTGTTGGTTGAAATTATTTTTACATTCCTCGCGAGAAAAACTGGTTCGGGATTTCCCATCCCGAATGGTGACAGCCCTTGAATCTTTTCAAACAAAGATTCTGTTACTATACTTAAAGGAATTTCCATATCTATCTTTATTTCCCTTTCGAATGCATGGTCTGGGATTTTTTCTGACTCATTGCTTAAAGCTTCTATGAGCTCTTCAATCTTTTCGGTCTTTACGGAGAAGCCCGCAGCCATCGGATGCCCACCAACCTCCAAAAGCTTTGTTGAGACAGATCTCAACATCTCTACTATATTTACGCCACTTATGCTACGCGCCGATCCTTTCGAAATCTCACTCTTTACAGAAATAGCAAAGGAGGGTTTGTAATTTTTTTCAACCAGTCTGGATGCTAAAAGCCCTACGATTCCCTCCGAGTAGCTCTCGTGATACACAGCTACTATCTTTGTGGAGTTGTCATCTGTAATCATAGAAAGATCGGCATGCTGCATAGAATCCAAAACCATTTTTTGCCGAATTTTATTCGTGTTCTCCAAAAGTAGAGCAGCATTTTGAGCATAATTCTTATCATTTGTACAAATCAAACGAAGACTTTCTATAGCATGACCAACCCTTCCGCTAGCATTCAAACGCGGACCTATCATATGACCTATTTGATACGTACCTATATTCTTCTTATCTATTCCTGAAATTTGAATCAGTTCACTTAGCCCTACCCTTTTAGTGTTGCGTAAGTAATTCAATCCGAATTTGACAACTAAACGATTGAGTCCGGTTAGCGGCACCAGGTCAGCTATAGTCGCAAGACATGCAAGTTCCAGCTTTTTATTTATTTCATCCTCCGAAATAAAATTTAACTCCCGGGCGAGTATCCAGGAAACTCCCGCTCCACAAAGATCAGTCGTATGAACTATCGCTGATGCTTTTGGTAAAACTTCTCCTCCTAGGTGATGATCAGTTATTATCAAATCTACGCCTTTCTCGGCAACATAATCAGCAGAATCTGCAGCTACGATTCCATTGTCTACGGTAATTATTAACTTTACGTCAGGATATTTCTCAAATATACTATCTATGCTTTTTTTTGAGATCCCATATCCTTGCGTAAATCTATCAGGAATATAAGGAAAAATATTCTTGTATTTGCTATAAATAGTTTCCCATAGAATTGCAGATGCACAAATCCCATCAACATCATAATCTCCCAAAATAATAATTTTCTCGCCCTTCTGGATTGCTTCATTTACTCTCTTGACTGCTTTCTTTACCTCCTTCGTATCAATCCCAGAGCCTTCTAACCGTATGTCCTCTATTCTAGGTTCTAAATATTTCTTCCTGTCAGAAATTTTACGCAGATTGAAAAGCTCGTCGATAACACTTTTTTCTGAAGTTATATTACGAAGAGAGCTAAGTACCTTCCATTTTTTCATGATATACTTTGAAATAAGAGACGCTTTATATTATCACATGAAATACTTTATTCCTGACGATATTATTTCCATCTATGAAAAACTTGCTAATGCAAAATATGAAGTCTATTTTATAGGTGGATGTGTCAGAGACCTTATACTTAAAATCCCGGTTAAAGACTGGGACCTAACTACAAATGCTACCCCAGAACAAGTTCAAGAGGTTTTTACAGATAGTTTTTACGACAACTCTTTTGGGACGGTGGGTGTTCCTATTGGAAAAGACGGGGAGGAAAAAATTGTCGAAATCACTACTTTCAGAACCGAGCAAGGCTTTGAAAATTTCAGACATCCAACTAATGTAGAATGGGGTAAGAGTCTGGAAGAAGACGTCAAAAGACGTGATTTTACAATAAACACCCTTGCGATAAAAATCGAAAATGGAAATCAAACCCTAATAGACTATGAAAACGGGCTCAAGGATTTGGAGAGCAAAATAATAAGAGCCGTAGGAAATCCTGAGGAGAGATTTAAAGAAGATGCCCTAAGAATGCTTCGGGCAATTCGATTCGCAACGCAATTTTCATTTACCATCGAAGACAAAACCCAAAAAGCTATAACAAACCATAATTCACTCATATCACATATCTCTGGTGAGCGAATAAGACTGGAGCTTATGAAAATGCTGGCAAGCGAACACCCATTTGAGGGAGTTATGATGCTGGATGAAGTCAAAATACTGGAGATAATTCTTCCGGAACTAACCAAAGGAAAAGGAGTCTCTCAACAAAGGCCAGGAAGGCACCATAAAGATGATGTCTTTACTCACAATGTTCTGTCGCTAAAATTTTGCACCTCGCAAGACCCTCTGGTAAGATTTGCGACACTTTTACACGACGTAGGCAAGCCGGAAGTCGCGGCAACCGATGAGAATGGGTTTGTAATTTTTTATAACCATGAAGTAGTCGGTGCCAGAATTGCGAAAGAAATTGCAGACAGGCTACATTTCTCGAAAAAACAGCGTGAAAAAATTTACACACTTATCCGCTGGCATATGTTTACAATCGATGAACATATAACCGATAGCGCAATAAGACGTTTCATCAGACGCGTAGGGGTAGAAAATGTGCAGGACATGATGGATCTTCGGATTGGTGACAGGCTTGGAGGAGGAACACAGTTTGCGGAAAGCTGGAGACTTAAAAAATTCAAAGAACGCCTAATTGAGCAGCTCAACCCACCTTTCTCTATTAACGACCTAGCCATAAATGGAAACGACATAATGCGAGAGCTTAATATACCCCCTGGAAAAGATATCGGAATAATTCTTCAAAAGCTTTTTGAGGAAGTCGACGAAAACCTTGAGCTAAATAACAAAGAGTACCTTATGAAACGAATTTCTGAAATATATAAAAATAAAGTATAATACCGTTATGTTAAAAGATAAAATCCAACAGGATGTAAAAACAGCAATGTTTGCAAGGGATGAATTAAAGACATCTACGCTCCGCCTGCTACTTGCTTCTTTAAAAAATTTCGAGATCGAAAAGGGGCTCAACTATGAAGCAACTGATGAGGATGTTCTGACAATAGTCGGTCGGGAGATCAAAAAAAGGAAAGAGGCGGTCGAGGCATATAAAAATGCAGGGCGATCTGAATCGGCCGAGAAGGAGCAAAAAGAATTAGACATATTGGATGAATATCAACCAGAACAAATGAGTGAAGAAGAAATCGTAAAAATCGTATCCCAAGCGATAGAAGATACTGGAGCAACATCAATGCAGGATATGGGTAAACTTATGGGAGTCATCATGCCTCAAGTCAAAGGCAAAGCAGATGGAAATTTAGTGAACAGAATCGTAAAAGAAAATTTAGGATAGACTATTTTTTACTCCTCAACTTTTTCTTCAAAGAAGAAACGCCTCCATTTTTATCAAAATTGTGCCATTCAACTAATATCGGTGATGCAATAAAGATAGAAGAATAAGCACCAACTATAACTCCAATAATAAATGCCATCACAAACCACCTGATACTATCTCCACCAAATAATACCATCGCAACAAGCACTAAGAGCACCAAAATTGAAGTACTTAAAGATCTGCCAAGAGTTTCTGTTATGGAATTGCCAACTATCTCTTCAAAGGGCGTCTTTTTTACATTATTCTTAATATTTTCCCTGATTCTATCAAATACAACTATTGTGTCATGGACAGAGAATCCAATAATCGTAAGTATCGCTGTAACAAATAAAGCATCAACTTCTACACCAAAGAATAAACCAAATAATGAAAACGCTCCTAGTGTTATTATGACATCATGCGCGAGTGCGGTAATCGCAGAAATTCCAAATTTCCATGAAGAAATCATACCACCACTTTTCCAGAAAGCTATTGCTATATAAGTAGTAATGGCTGCGATTGCAATCAACACTGCTATAATAGCCCTATTCCTTGTTTCTCCACCAATTGTTGGTCCTAAAACTTCGAAGCTTTGCCTTTGGGCTCCTAATTCTTCTACTATTCTATCCCTGGTGGGCTCATCTATAACAGAAGAACTTACCCTATAACCGTTTTCTGTTTGCTGAATAGAATTTAATTTCACGCCATTTTCTTCATAGACTTCTTCTATTTTCGCTCTTACATCTTCGCTATCTCCAGAAAGCACGACCTCTAACCTTGATCCACCCGTAAAATCGATAGAGAATTTTAATCCAAAGACTAAAAGTACAATTATGCTTGCCAGCGTAAGTGCTCCAGAAATTACTAAAAATAACCTTCTTTTTTTTATAATATTCATTTTTTATCTTTAGAATCGAAAACCAACAAAAGATTTCTAGTTACAGTAATCGCAGAGAACATAGATACTACCAAACCTATAAATAAAGTTAAAGCAAAGCCTCTCACAATACTACTACCAAAATAGAAAAGTATAATTGTTGTAATCATACTTGTTATACTTGTATCTCGAATAGAAGGCCAAGCTCTATTAAATCCATTTAAAATAGCAATTCTCCTAGGCTTGCCATTTTTTAACTCCTCCTTCATCCTCTCAAAAATTAAGATATTTGCATCGACTGCCATGCCTATAGATAGAATGAATCCTGCAATTCCAGCAAGCGTCAAAGTAACCGGAACCAATTTAAAAATAAATAGAGAAATTAGAGCATAAACTCCCAATGCAATACACGCTAGAACTCCTTCTTTTCTGTAAAGAATTATCATAAACACTACCACCGAAGTAAATCCTACAATTCCTGCAAATAAGCTTTTTTCAAGAGACACCTGACCCAAAGATGGACCAATCGTACTTTGCGCTACCAGTTCTAGCGGAGCAGGGAGTGCTCCGGCATTTAGGGCGATAGAAAGCCTATTTGCCTCATCTACATCACTGCTTCCCGTAATCACTGCATTTCCACCCACTATTTCCTGTTGAACAACAGGTGCACTTATTATCTGGTCATCAAGAACAATAGCTACAACTTTACCTACATTTTCTCTGGTTATATTTGCAAATTTGTTTGAACCTTCGGAAGTAAATTCTATCTGAACTTGAGGTGTTCCAGAAGATTGATCAAAGACTACCTGTGTCCTTTTCAAATCTTTCCCTGTTAGATCTGTTTCTTTTGGCTGCAAGCCTAATATAGAAGCTAGCCCCTGCTCCAAAAGATTTGCTGAGTCTGTTGCAATATTTGTTACATCAACTTGACCATCTCCTTCCCAAAATGAAAGCTGCGCTGTCTGCCCAATAAGATCGATCGCATCTTGTGAATCTGAAATACCTGGTAGCTCCACAACCAGTCTGTACTCATCCCCGGCTCTAACACTCTGTATGTTAGGCTCAGAAACACCAAGCAAGTTGATTCTTCTTTCGATAATGTTCCTAACTGACTCAAAGGCGCTGTCACGATCACCCTGCTCAATCTCAGACATATCTACCTGATAAGTAAGCTGCGTGCCTCCCTGAAGATCCAAACCTAACCTATATGACAAATCTCTATTGATGCTGATAGGACCAAACCCTAAATTAGCATTAGAGGGGTCAAAACCCAACTGAGGAATGCTTTCCCCATCTCCCATAAATGGTATAGCTACTTTTGGTATTTGGAATTTTACCGGTGAATTGATCACCAAAAGAAGTACCGAAAATAAAAAAATTATCAATAAAAACAGTCGTTGTCGATTCATAGATTATGATAAAAACTTTTCCTCATCTCCAATTAGCATAATCCTGGAACCGCTAATTATTGAATAGATAAATGGATCACGTCTTGTTTTCCTAAAATTGAACTCCTCTTCGCTCATAACTGTATAATTTATCTCTCGGCCTATTCTCTCTTCTTCCTTCTTAACTATGACCTGTAACTCTGGGAGAACTACAATGCCAACAATAAGCATATCAACCTCTTCCTTAGTAGACAATCCCCTAATGAATTTTCCTGAGGCCATGGCAAATTTAATATTACCAAGTTTTACCCGATTCTTTATGATATCTCTTCCTACACCGGATTCCTTTGCATGGATGCGTATAAGATCATTCATAAAGGGATAATTTTTATCGAAGTAATAGTAGACTCTGTTTCCTCTTTTTTCCTTATTCAACAGGCCTTTTTTATCAAGTAGAATAAGCTCCCGCCTGACAGCGTTTATTTCCTCGTCGACCCGCCTCACTATTTCACGAACATGATACATTTCCTCAACATCCTGCAGGAATAGTGACAGTATTTTTACCCTTGTTTTAGAAGTTATTAAATCCGCTAACATATATAAATCCCAATCTAAAGATTTTGAGCAAATATATTATACTACTTTATTTCAAGTGTTGTATTGAGGGGCAGAACTGAAAACCATGTAAGTCCAGGATTATATTTTATCTCCTGTCCTCTGGCATCGGTGAGTATTGTCCTTGCTGTTCTATTTGCCTTAGACCAAGTCGCCTCTATCTCCTTACCGTCCTGAAATACCACAGCGTCCCCTGTACCCTTGGTTCCATAAAGGAGATGTAAATTCCCTTGATAACCGTCATTCGCGCTACTCTCACGCATAAACAGTACTACCACATTTTTTGCAGTTATCGCGTTTTCTGTATTCAAATCGAGGTGCGGTTGCCCACCATTAGATCGAACATAAGAGTTGGTCGCCTTATCATACACCCAATCAACAGCGTAGTCTCCATAACCATCCCATGCTGCATATGAGATAGATTGAGATGCAGGTCTGGCATTATCTGCCGCATCCTCTTTATATTCATAATATGTAAACTCTTCGTCCCAGCTATTTCCATCCTCGTCAACATTTGATAAACCTCTATCTTCTTGTGCATAATCCCAAAGCCTAGTCGTTGATGAATACATCGTATGCTCTGTAGCGACAGTTCTACCCAGCCTATCATAGTCTCTATAAAACACTGGGAATCCGATTGAAAATTGATTCAAATCATTGTAATTCTGCCACCCGTACTGTCTAATCTGCTCAAGTGCATCAGCAGGACCAGGGGTATTTGCTCCTCCTACGTGGGCGTACAATGGATAATCTCCATATTCAGATATGAAATCCAAAAAGTAAGTCCTAGCGCTTCTTACGGCGCCTACAACCTCAGCATCCTGACAGTAAAATACCGCTAGAAACCTAGTAATACCGCCTTCTGCTACCGCTTCGTAAACAACATCTGCTTTGGACAATCCGGATTGTGGCCGTGATTCTTCATGATTTTCTATCATAACCCCAAGAGGCCTATGTTCTTCCCACCATTGGCGTTGCTGTTTTGAGAATAACTGTCCACTCAATGGACAAGGCTCTGTCTTCGGAAGACTATCGTCAAACAATGTCTTGCTGCCATCCGTTACTGCACTTGGCACAGGAGATTGGACATCACCAAGGCTAGATATCAAACCCGAAAAAACGACAAAAGATATGATTGTCGTCAATAGATAAGTCGCGATCAGTATTATTACAAATTTATTTTTCTTCATACTTATGACGAAAGTTTTTTCGCTTTAGATATCGCACTTTTCTCTTCTTCTGAAAGCTGATGCTCCATCCCTTTACCCTCTACTATCTTTTTAGCATACCATCTGGTTCCATTTCTAGTATGCAAACTAGATATTACAACCCCAGTATCTTTTGCATCTAGAAGTGAGATGATAAAACTCTGATCGCCTCCAGTATCATTAAATGGGTTAAAACGAGTCATGCCCACTTTCTGGATATAAAATTGCGATTCATCTTCTAGCTCTATTACTTTTTTATCTAAAGCAATAATCCCCTTTTCTATTCTTTGCTCTTTTTCTAATAATTCATTTAAAATAGGGATCAAAGACTTTTCTTTAGTGCCTTTTTTTATTTTCATATAAAACAAATAGAATCGCAAGAAGATAAATGTTAAGGCACTGGCCCAAACAAAAAGGATTGCCAGAAAAATCTGCTCCGGACCTATATTCATAAGATAATCCATTGTATTATCTTGCCTAATTTGTGTCAATATGATAGTCTATTGATCAAATGAGCAAGAAAAAAACAAGGGAACAAAAAATTAAATCCTCGATGAGAGAGTCACGTTCCGGAATATCTTATACCCTAAGCAAAGACATAATTAGAGATGATAAAAAAACAGATACACGATCAAATAACAACCAGTACACATCCGATATTAAGAAAATTTTGATAGCTAGCGCCGCCATCTTCTTGTTCGATTTGGCTTTATATGTTGTCCTATCAAACGGGATAATTACTCTAGGAATCCTGGGATACTAACTCTCTCCATCGTATTTAACCAGCTTGTAAATCGTCACAAACGGAACTTTCCACTCGCCTACTATCTCCGCCCTTCCGAATCCTGCAACCTCCCACAATGGATGGCCTATTGGCTGACACTCAATATCACAAATAACAATTAACTGATCTGTGACAGAATCTCTATTTGGATCAATCTGTAAATTTTCGATTACAATAGGCTCCCTATTATTTATTTCCAAGAAATATCTATACACATGGTCTGAATTTCCATTTGTTATGAGTGCAAAATTATAGGGCTTTCCCTCCGTTACTTCTATAACCTTGTTTGCGATATTCTCCGCTTCTCTTTTCTGATTATTTCCTTGAAATTGAAAGGGGTTATTGGAGATTAGTGTAACCGAGAGAATCAAAAATACTAAAAATCCCGTAAGCATACCTACATATCTGTATTTCCCCTTAAGGTTCCCAAAAAAGGAGATAGCTGATCCAGTCAGTATGAAAGGAATCGGAAACATGAACCCATAATAGTAATCGTAAATATCTTTTTTATAAAATCCAAATAAAAATACGCCGACAAAAAGCCACATAGCAATAAGGGTCACCAGGAGTTTATTTTTTTGTAAAAAGAGAACAATGACGGACACAAAAATTAATAGTATTACAAAAATCTGCATCATCTGAATATTAAAATCCGAGAATCTGGAAAGCTGTTCTGGTGGAGGAAAATTTATAGTCAATCTTGCAAAGAGCCTGAATAGAACATCAGTAACTATTTCTAAATGTGAAAGTGTCTTAACCTTCTCTTCCTGAAAATTATCTACAAAGACAAATCCAAAGATTGTTCTTATATTGGGAAATCCGTGTTTCAGTTCAAACAGTAAAAAAGGTGCAAAGCTGAATATAAAACCAGCCAGCATAGAGACAAATTGAGAAATATATTTTTTGATTAACTGCTTTCCAGATACAAATAAATTTCCAACCAAGACGAACAAGAATATTATAATGCCTATAAATGTCGCTATATAATGAAGTTGAAATAGAATACCCAGTAGTATTCCGGTTATGACAGACAGCTTTAAGCTATTTTTCTTGACACTGAAATAAAGAGAAAGCATGAGAAGCAGCGTAAAAAATGGGACAGGGTTAGGATTCCATGAAGATCTAGAAAATGCTATGACTAAGGGCGAAATCGCATATAAGAAAGAAGCGATCAGCCCAGCTGTGCTCCCAAAAAATTTTTGAGTAAAATAATAAACCAAAAAAACAGTCGCTACACCAAAAAGGGCGACCATTACTGCCGGACCTACAGGATCATAGTTAAACAATGCCAAAAAGGGCGCTATCATGTAGTAATAGATTGGCCCCAGAAAAAAATCACCTGCTGAAGCTCTCGGTCCTAAAAGCGTAAGATTCCCTCCCAATATCTCTCTTGCAACTAAAGCATCTCTGCCTTCATCACCTAAAAAAGTCATATATTCCGATATTTTGTATAGCCTCATAAATGAGGCAAGCAAAATAATCATTAGGACTATATAACTGATTGGATTTTTAATTATACGAAGTGCTTTTTTTAGCCAATCTTTTCTTGAATTTTTGAAAGGAATGATATTCTCCATCTTTTCCATATAAATATATTATACATAGTATAGCTATAAGGGATAACGAGAAACCCTATGGCTCCTGCAAGAGATACCTGCCTTACAAATAAAGTGTCCCCAAATAAATGTGTAGCTATAAATACAGTACTACTCGTTATAGCAAGGGATCCTATAGACACCAGGTTAAATTGAGGGAATTTGAATAAGACTTTCCATATATTAGTAATCTTGTGGTCGTTGAATGTCCAGAAATTATTTACGACAAAATTCCAGATGATAGCGCATTCTGCACCGAGCATCGCAGCAATACCTGAGTGTAGCCCTATTCCCTGACTAAATAACTCCAAGGCAACAGCATTTATTAGATAACCTAAAAATCCAGTTATGGCATATTTAAGAAAAGGTGAGTGCAATGATTCATAAATTCTCGCGCGTATTATGTAATTTAGGACATTGATAATATAGCTGCCGGAAGCTATTTTGGATTTTCCCAACGTCCTATCTGAGAATGAATAAGGAACCTCCGCAATCTTAAAACTGTCTCTTGCGGTCTTATGCAAAAAGGCTACCTGAAAGACATATCCATTATAATTTTTTAGCTCCTTCTTCTCTTTGAGAAATACTTCTTTTTTTATAAGCTTAAATCCACCAGTCCAGTCATGGATATATGGGCGCAAAAGAATTATTCGAACTAATAAATTTCCAAAAACAGAAAAGGCTTTTCTATTTATTGGCCAATTTTTAGGAATAGATCCACCATTACTGTATCTAGTACCTATAACAGTATCGTATCCCTCGTCCATCTTCTTAATGAATTCAATAATTTTTTCAGGTGGATGTGAAAGATCGGCATCTACTTCTATTACTGCATCAGCTCCCATTTTTTCTATCGCATAACTCATTCCCCTAATGTAGGCAGCTCCCAAACCTTCCTTGTCTCCCGAAAGAAGCTTAATGTTGCTGTATTTATTCATTAGTTTTTTGACGACTTGAGCTGTATCATCTGGAGATTTATCATCAATAACCAAAATCGACATTTTATGCTGTTTTATTTTAGGAAATACTTCCTCTATGAACTTAGATACTATTTTTTCAATATTGTCCTTTTCATTGTATGTTGGGATTGTAACTACGATTTTCATAATGTCTTTCTAAAATAATCTATGGTTTTTTTAAAACCTTCTTCTATTTCTATTTTTGGAGAAAACTCCAAAAGTCTTTCCGCCTTTGCGATATCAGGCTTCCTTTGTTTTGGATCATCAACTGGAAGACTCTCATGAATAATTTCTGAAGACGACCCAGTAAGCTCTTTTATCTTATCAGCAATATCAGCAACTGTATACTCCGCAGGATTTCCCAAATTGATAATTTCCCCGGATAGATTTTCTTTCATCATAAAGTCGACTAGCCCGTCTACTAAATCTGAAACGTAACAAAAGCTCCTTGTCTGACTACCATCGCCAAATACAGTTATGGGTTCGTTTTTTATAGCTTGCACAATAAAGTTTGAAACAACTCTACCATCATCTTCCCGCATATTTTCACCATACGTATTAAAAATTCTAGGTATCCTTACATCTAGCCCAAATTTTCGGTAGTATGCCATAGTCATTGCTTCTCCGAATCTTTTCCCCTCATCGTATACGGCACGCGGGCCGGCTGAGTTTACATTCCCAAAATAACTTTCTGGCTGCGGAGACACTGTCGGATCCCCATAAACCTCTGATGTAGATGCGTACAAGAATCTTGATTTCCTAAATTTCGCAACGTTTAACAGATTATAAGTACCAACAGAATTGACTAGCATCGTTTCTATCGGATAACTCATATAACTCTTCTCACTTTTTTCATTTGGAGAAGCAGGCGATGCCATGTGAAAAATATAATCTATACTTTCAAATTGATTAAATAGACTCCCTAGAGGCGAGGATATATCATGATTTATGAATACAAAATTTTTGTTCTTTTGCAGTGCTTCTAGATTTTCATTGCGACCTGTTATCAAATTATCAACACAGATTACGAATAATCCCATCGACAACAATCTTTCACAGAGATGTGAACCTATGAATCCAGCCCCACCAGCGACAACAACATACCTCATATCATTATTTTACCTAAACATTTGGGAAAAATCATTAAAAAAGAAGATTGTTTAAGATTTGTCCTCTTTGCTGACTAAATCCATATCTGATTTGACCATCATTTCAACTAACTCCTCAAACGACGTTTTAGGCTCCCACCCAAGCTCATTTTTAGCCTTACTAGTATCTGCGATTAAATAGTCTACTTCTGCAGGCCGCAGGAAAGAAGGGTTATCTGACTCCACATATTTCTCCCAGTCTTCAATTCCAGCCTTTTTAAATGCCATCTCCACGAATTCTTTAACACTGTGATTTTCTCCTGTACCTATTACATAGTCTTCAGGCTTGTCCTGTTGAAGCATTAGCCACATAGCCTCTACATAATCTCCAGAGAATCCCCAGTCTCTTTTTGGACTCATATCACCTAATTCAAGTTTCTGCTGTTTACCAGCACTTATCCTTGCAACTGCATGTGATATTTTTCTAGTCACAAATTCTATTCCCCGACGTGGTGACTCATGGTTAAAAAGTATCCCCGAGCAGGCGAACATATCATAACTCTCTCTATAATTTAAAGTGATGTAATGGCCATAAACCTTTGCCACCCCATAAGGACTCCTGGGGTGAAATCTTGTTGTTTCTCTCTGGGGAGTCTCTGTCACTTTTCCAAACATTTCGCTAGATGATGCTTGATAAAATCTGATGTCTTTATTTACTGTACGAATCGCCTCTAAGACCCTCGTTACACCTAAAGCGGTAAATTCTCCAGTAAGCACTGGTTGCTCAAATGACGTTTTGACGAATGACATCGCAGCAAGATTGTATACCTCATCAGGCTTTGCTTCTTCTATCGCTGCGGTTATCGAACTCTGATCTAAAAGATCAGCGGAAATAAGGGTAATTTTATCTTGAATATGCTTGATGTTTTCTATATTAGGAGTACTAAGCCGCCTAACTGTTCCAAAAACTTCATATCCTTTTTCAAGCAAAAATTCCGCGAGGTAACTTCCATCTTGCCCAGTTATACCAGTAATTAAAGCTTTTTTCATAGATTTAAGACATTTTATTTTATAGAATATTTCTCCAATAGTCCAGTGCGTCCCTGAGTGATTTTTCTATAGAAATCGATGGCTCCCACCCAACATCATTTTTTATTTTTGAGAAATCACATCTTAGTTCTTTTTGCTCAGATTTACGCATTAAAGACTCGTCTGCTTGCACCTCGATTTTTTCATTTGAAAATGACAGCAGCATCTCTAGAATTTCTGAAATTGCATATGAAACTCCCGAACCGATATTGTAAACTTCTCCAAATTCTCCTTTTTCCATAAGGAGTTTATAAGCCTTAACTACATCTCTCACATCTGTAAAGTCTTTTCTTGGCGCAAGATTTCCAACCTTAATTATTTTATCCTGCTGACCCCTTTCTATCATGGCAATTTGTTTTGCAAATGCAGATACTACAAAAACAGGTGCCTGTCCCGGACCAATATGATTAAAGGGCCTAACTCTTACGGACTTTATTCCGTATGCTTTGTAATACTGATATCCCAAAAAGTCTTGAGTGATTTTCGATACTGCATAAGGAGTAGTAGGCATGAGAGGCGTGTCTTCAGAAATAGGCAGATACTTATCATCGACACTACCGTAAATTTCTGCGGACGAGACTACAAGCAATCTTGTATTAAAAAGCTCATTTTTTCTGATGGCTTCTAAAATATTTAACTGTCCGTCGATGTTGTTGTTTATTGTCTCGAATGGATTTTTTAGACTTTCCGAAGGTGAGGTGAGCGCTGCAAGATGAAAGATAATATCAGGCTTTTTATCAACAATAATTTCTTCTATTTTAGCGCTATCTAAAATATCCCCCCTAACTATATCTACATTTTTTCCAAAACCTTCACCCGTACCATCTTTAACCAATCCAATAATTTTGTCCTCTTTATACTGCTCTAGAAGATGTTTGCCGACAAAGCCATTTATTCCCGTGATGAATATTTTTGACATCTAAATTATCTTCCAACTCCTATATAATTGAAGCCTAATTTGCCAAGTATCTGTGCATCATAAATATTTCTCGCATCAATAATATTGGGAGACTTCATGATGCCTTTTATTTTCTCAAAATCTAGTTCTTTGAATTCATTCCAGTCAGTAACAATTATAAGTAGGTCTACATCCTTTGCAGCATCATAGCTATTATCTGCAAACTCGATATTCGGCAAGATAGGCTTTGCCGTTTCTCTCGCCTCCGGATCGAACGCACTAATTTTTGCGCCATCATTTTCTAGCCAGCTTATGATATCAACAGATTGCGCATCACGCATATCATCAGTATTTGGTTTGAATGCGAGACCAAGTATACCGACTTTTTTACCCTTTAGATCATTACTCAGCATCTTTCTCGCCTTTCTTACGATATCTCGCTTTGCTTGATGGTTGATATTCTCAACTTCCTGAAGAAGGGTAAATTGATAATCAACGTCCTTTGCGATAGATATAAGAGCTCTCACATCTTTTGGAAAACAACTTCCGCCATAACCTGGCCCTGGAGACAAAAACATGGATCCAATTCTTTTATCCATTCCTATTCCTTCAAGAACCTTGAGAGCGTCAGCCCCTAAGCTTTCGGAAAGTTTTGCTATGGCATTTGCATAAGATATCTTTAGGGCGAGAAATGAGTTTGCGGCATACTTTATAAGCTCTGCTGTTTCAAAATTAGTGACAACAACCGGGGCATTTATCGGACTATGCAGATCTACGAGTATATCCTGGGCTCTTTTACTTTCTGTTCCTACAACAACCCTGTCAGGATTTACAGTATCGGATATCGCACTACCTTCTCTCAAAAATTCCGGAACAGACGCATAGTCAAACTCTGCTCCAGATGGTTTATTTGCCTCGAGAATTTTTTGGATTTTTTTGTTAGTTCCGGTTGGAACTGTACTCTTGGTCGCAACAACCGTATATCCCTCAAGGTTTTTAGCAATTTTTTCAGCAACATCAAGAACTGTAGACAGATTAGCATCACCAGTTTTTGTAGTTGGCGTACCCACAGCAATAAATACCACATCTGATTCTGCTATTACAGGTGAGTAGTCTAGTGTAAAAAAGAGCCTACCAGCATCTATGTTCTTTTTTACCATCTCTGCAAGTCCTGGTTCAAAGATAGGAATTATTCCCTTTTTTAGATTATCTATTTTCTCCTGGGTATGACCTATTACATGTACAGTATTACCCAAATCAGAAAATACTGCTGCAGTAACGAGCCCCACGTATCCATGTCCTATAAATGTTATTGTCATGATTTATTTAACTCCTCTAATCCCTCATTAAAGGACTTCATCTCGAATCCTAGATTTTCTATTCTATCATTTTTTAGATATAGATTAAATGGACGCAAAGCTTTGTCTGTAAAATAAACATCTCTCGTAGTAGATTTTATCAAAGATTTATCTATATTGAACTGCTCAGCTATTTTAATTGCCGCATCGTACGGAGATATCGGGGTACTACCCACACAGTGAAAAATACCGGATTCATCTTTTTCTATCAAACCACCTATAACTTTCGCAATGTCGTCTATAAAAGTAGGACACATAATGTGATCTGTAACTGCATTTATTTGGAGTCCTTGCCTTAACCTGTCCAATATCGCCCTTACGAAATCCTTTTTTATCGCAAATTCTTTTCTATAAGGATAAGCTATGCGCAATATCATATAACGCGCTCCAGACTCCTGTACCATTTTTTCTCCCTCGTATTTAGTCTTTGCATAAAAATTTATCGGGTTTGGCAAATCGGCTTCCGTATAAAACTCCCCTTGAGGTTTTTTCCCATCAAAAACAAAGTCTGTCGATATATAGATAAGCTTAATATCATTTTCTTTGCAAAACCGCGAGACATTTTTCGTTCCATCTACATTTATTCTCCAAGCCTCACTACTCTCGCCCAAATCCTTCTCTTCCTCACTGCCATCTACATCTGCCTTTGCAGCCATGTGTAAAAAATACTTTATATTTCTGTCTTTGAATTTTGAAAAACTTGCAGAATTAGAAATATCAAAACCATCGGTACGACCTAATGTAAGCATGTCGTATTTTTTACCAAGCATCTCCACAACCCTTGATCCTACCAGTCCTGACCCCCCCGAAACTCCGATACTAATCTTTTCTTCCATATTGCTGGTTATAATAATTCTTATATTCCCCACTTTTAATCTCTTTCCACCATGCCTCATTGTTCTTAAACCATTCCACTGTATCTTTTATCCCCTGATCAAATTCTATTTCAGGCTTCCAACCTAGCTCGTTTCTTAGTTTTGATGTATCTAGACTATACCTTCTATCATGGCCTGGCCTGTCTTTTACATATTCTATAAATCCTTCATTCATTCCTAGCACGTCTAATATGCGCTTTACTATGTCTATATTCTCGAATTCTCTTTCTGTACCGATATTGTAAACCTCTCCCTCAACGCCTTTGTGCAAAATAGTATCAACAGCGCTGCAGTGATCTTGCGTATATATCCACTCTCTAACCTGCTTTCCATCGCCATATACTGGCACTTTTTTTCCTTCTAATAGATTCGTGATCGCAAGAGGAATCAGCTTTTCAGGATAATGAAAAGGTCCATAAAAATTACACGAGTGTGTGACGATCACAGGAGTTTTATATGTAACCCAAAATGCTCTACACATCAAATCCCCCCCCGCTTTTGAAGCAGCATATGGACTGTTCGGCTCAAAGGGACTACTCTCTGTGAATTTCCCATCCTCTATTGAACCAAAGACTTCATCTGTTGAAATCTGGACAAGTCTTACTTTGTTACCATTCTCACGGATGGAATTTAATATCGTAAGAGTCCCAATCACATCAGTCTGCGCAAATTCCTGTGGTGCTAGTATAGATCTATCAACATGAGTTTCTGCAGCATAATTTATGACTGCATCCACTTGAGGAACTAACTCATTTATGATATTTGCATCACAAATATCTCCCTTAACGAATCTATAATTAGGATTATTCTCTATATCTGAAAGATTCTTTAGATTTCCTGCATACGTTAGCTTATCTAAATTAATAACTTCATACTCAGGATATTTCTTAAGTATATAATGGATAAAATTGGAGCCCATGAATCCAGCCCCACCTGTAACTAGTAATTTCATAATGAAGTTAGAAGACCTTGATGCATTTAATAAGCTATTTTACTATCCCTTGCAATATCTCTTCTTCTGTATACTCAACCTGTTCATCTTTAAGCTCAGGATCATAAGGCGGATCAGGATAATTTATAAGCCATCCTTCTTCATCCCCGATGTTCTCTAGACCAGTCGCAATATCTTTGGGAATAAATAGTCTCTGAGGATTACTAGCATCAAGAATATGTTCTTCCTTTTCCATGGTTCCGGGGACATAAAGAGTAATTTTCATTTTGCCCTTTATGCATACGTACCTTGCTGCACGGACCCTATGGAGATGATAGCCCTTAAATGCTCCTGGTTTTGCAGCGGTCAAGTATGCTTCCGTTTTTGAACCATCGTAACTTTTGAAAAGCTCTACCAGAAATCCATTTTCATTCTGGGAGCTGTCATAAGTCGTAACTTTTTTTGCCTCTTCTAGATTTGCGATACTCATAATTTATAGTTCACCATTCTGAACTTTTTCTCTTACCATTATATTAGCATTTAATAGCTCGTCGTGTGAAGTCCCTGCATCGATCCACCAATCAAGAATTTCCGCAGTCAAAGTTCCCTCCTCCAGATATTTATTATTTAGATCTGTAACCTCCAGCTCTCCCCGTCCTGACGGCTTGAGACTATCGATAAAACTAAAAACCCTATTGTCATACATATAAACTCCAGACTGTGCATAAGGCGACTTGGGCACTTCTGGTTTTTCTTCGATAGATATGACTTTGCCACTTTCATCCATCTCGATTACCCCATACTGCTTCGACTCGGTATCTTTTTTAATACCAAAAACTATTGCTCCTTTTTCCTGCGCATCAAATTTCTCAGCAACACTTCTAAGATCATAATTGAAAATATTATCTCCCAAAATCACGAGCAATTTGTCGTCTTTCGTAAAGTCTTCTGCAATCTTTATGGCTTGAGAAATTCCTCCTGCTTCTTTTTGTACTGCGTAATAAATTCTTAGGTCAAAATCAGATCCGTCTTTCAAAAGATTTGCAAAGTGTCCTGCATGATCTGGAGATGAAGTAATTAAGACCTCTTTTATTCCAGCCTTTTTCATCGCCTCTAATGGATAATATATCATGGGCTTATTGTAGATGGGGAGTAAATGTTTGTTAGTAATAAGGGTAAGCGGCCTAAGCCTTGTTGCCATTCCTCCTGCCAAAATCATTCCTTTCATATTAGATTCTTGAAATATTTATTAGAAAAAAGATTAATATCACAATTATCGATATTGAGATATATTCTAGCATAACTTTCCCATGCATGTCGTGATCCTTAGTATGCCTAATAAGACCGACTGCTATATAGAAAAAAAGCATGAAAAGCAGTATCACTAGCTGGGCCCAAAAAGAAAGATCCGCGTTTAAAATAACTATAAAACCAATACCCAAAATTATGATCTCAAAGACGTATAAAGCAATATGTTGATGTAGATTCCTCACGCTATAAAATGACTCCTAAATTATATATAAACATAAATACGATAAAAATTGTTAAAAGCAATATATGGTCTAGATTATCACCAACTATGCGGGGGATTCTCTTTCTGGCTACTACAAAAAGGTCTAGCAAAAAGGCTATCAGCAAAACCGCTGTCAATATAAATGAAATAGTTTTTGTGCTGGAAAAAAGATCGACAACAGGGGTTGCTTGAGATACGATCTCCTCCACACCATTTTTTGCCTCAAAAACATCATTTGTACCCAAAAGAGGAACCTCTACAACATCATTGACGTCAGGGTCTTCGCTTACCTGGCTTTCATCCACCTGAGTTTGGTTTATGGAATCAGCGTCTACTTCTGCTTTAGCCAAAAATTGGTTTTTCTCCTGACCGAACATTTCAACTATCAAAACAGTATCCTCTCCCTGTAGGCTTCCTTCGACGATAGAAAATCCTACTTCCTTATATTGAGCAGACAATATATTATCTCTGTGTGAAGGTGATTCCATCCACGCATCAACAGCATCCTCGGCCGTCACAAAACCTTTGGCTAAATTTTCACCAGCATATATATAATCATATCCATTATCTGTAATAAACTTCCAAGGGCTAGTTCCGTCAGGAGCAAAATGAGCCCAATAGTTATTTGCAAACATATGATTTGCCTTTGCAGAAGCGGCACTTGAAAGTTTTTCATTCAACTTCAAAGGTGGCAAATTATTCTCAAGCCTTTGCTCATTTACCAAAAGGAGCAGCTCTTGATTTGAAATAGAATACGAAATTCCTAATATTTGAGGATTTGTCTTGTTTACAATAATCGAAAACCAAGATGAAAAAAGCAAAAGGATAACGATTACAAAAAGTGACGAGTTGTGCAATATTTTTGATCGGTGATTATTGCTGGTACGTGGGAGGAAATAATGTCGTATAAATTTGATCATATTTAATACTCAGGAATAACAATACTAGATATTTTATGTTCATTTATTGGGATCCCTAATGCAAACGACAAACTATTTGCGACCGACACGCCTACCCTTATCCCCGTATAAGACCCGGAACCCTTTTCTACTTCGATCTTTGTTATCTCATTCAGATTAACTGATGCCTCATCCAAAGCTTTTTTTATGAATTCAAGCGCCAGCTCAGGAGTCATCTCCTTTTTTTCTGAGCGCTTTGTAAAAAATGTCTCACTGCCTTTTGAAAGGGAAATTATTATGCTTTCCCTACTTCTTGTATCTATGTAAAGTCTCATATCTTTATATCTATAGCCCCCTCTCTAACTATCCTGGTCTTTTCTCCAGAGCAATCAACGATAGTCGAGGGCTTTTTCATTTTACACTCACCTATCACAACAAAGTCAACAGCATCTACAATCTTTTTATCTACCTGAGAATATTCTCCAGGAGCTATTTCTCCTGATATATTTGCAGAGGGTGCAACCAGGGGAACATCTATCTCAGAAATTATCTCACTCAGTTCGGGATAATCCGGAATTCTTACCGCGATAGTGTCACCACCAGCCCGAACCTGTGACAAAACTTTATCTTTATACGCTTTTAGTATGACAGTCAATGGCCCAGGCCAGTATTTTTTGATAACCTCAGGGAAATTTTCTGAATCCAAATTAGCATAGTCAGCAACCTGACTAACACTTGATGCGAGTATCAAAAATGGCTTATTTTCTTCTCTTTGTTTGATGCTATAGATCCTTTCTACAGAAGATTTACTATCCATCCTGCAACAGATTCCGTAGATAGTATCCGTAGGAAATAACCCTATCTTTCCTTCTTTTAATAACTTTTTTATCCGATTCCTGCTAGAGGAATCTTGTAATCTCAATTTCTCTTTCATTATTATTTTTGTTTATAAATTCTATATCAATTCTTTTTTTCGGCAGAATGGAACTTATCCTATCCGCCCACTCAATAACTATTATTGCATTATCCTGCGCTAATATCTCTTCGATTTCATGTGTGTCTTTTTCAACATTTATCCTATAAGCATCTATATGAAATAGTTGCAAGTTGTTTCCGGTGTTATAAGTGCGGATAAGAACATAGGTAGGAGAGATAATCCTAGACTGCACGCCTAGAGCTTTTGCAAATGACTTTACAAAAGTAGTCTTTCCTGCTCCAAGCTCCCCATAAAGACAAACAACGTTATGCTGATCCATGCTCTTCGCGACGTCTTTAGCAAGTAGCTGCGTGTCTTTTTCACTGCTGGAATTAAAAATCTTCTTCATCATTTTTGGCCTTAAATCTCCGATAGAGAATTATAGCACAGGCAAGCATAAGCATCCCTACTCCTGTTGTTATGGAGTATAAATATGTTGGGGTGCTTTTATTCACTTTTTCTGTATCTACTCTCTCCTTTTCTTCTTCATCGTGAACACCGGCGACCACCTGATTACGTGGAGTACTGATAATATCTATGTGCGTCTCTTTAGTGTCCTGCAATAACACTCCATCCTCTTTATCATATGGTCTTTCCGTGGGGACTTTCACATCTCTTGTACCCGTAGGAGATCTCGTTGCTGTTGGAGCTTTCGTGGGTTTTGGTGTTTTGGTCGGTGTAGGAGAAGCTGTAGGTGTCAGCGTAGGTGCGGAGAAATTTGATGCGCCTTTTGACATATCTGTGTTATCAAAAAATTCACCTTCTCCATCAGGAACTCGGGACCAAGATTTATTTTCTATAGTATCTTTATATGAATACGAGTCAACTATATTATCGCTCTGATCTGTCAACGAAACATCTTCATCGGAATTATTAAGAGCTATACCTGTAAGACCTTTTTCTAGAACCAAAAATCCATTTCCGGAAATTTTCAGATCGATGATGATATAATCTTTAGCTAAATCTGAGATTTTCCAACCGGACAAATCCACTTCGCTCTCCGATTTATTATATAGTTCGATGAATTCTTCTTTTTCATCCTCGGGGTTTGCAAATATCTCATTTATGACTATTTCTGAAGCATAAGTTCTAACTGGCAATACAAAAAATACAATAACTACTAGACCACACAGAATAACTCCATGCATAAAATAATTTTGTATTAAAAAAATAAATTTAAATAATTAGTAATTGACATGTAAATAAAGAGTGTCTAGCCCTCCCTCTTTATGATCCACTCTCACATATTGAAGGCGACATCCACCATTCCCGGAATAGCTACCCTGATACAGGGTTCCATCCTTCACTGCTCGCACAGTCTGTGAACCTGAAGTTCCAATATCTATTCCGTCGTGAAATCCATACCAAACAAATCCAGACTTGATTGCCTGCGTTACGCCATAACCCTGATTGTAACGAATAACAGGGTCTATCGGCCATCTCCATGATCCAGACGGCTCGAATGGATCACCGCCAGAATTATTTGTGTGATCAATAGATGATAAGTAATTGAATGGGTTATGTGCTCCATTTCCTTCCCTTACTATAAAATGCAAATGCGTACCTGATGAGTTACAGGATGCACCCTGTATAATCGATGCTATCCTATCACCTTCACTAACTTCGCCAGACTCAATTTCTTCTCCTTTACCTGCAATAATACCTTGAATTGCTAAGAACTCTGCACGTGTTTCAGCAAGTAGTTTTTGATATTCTGCCTCACTTCCGCGAGTTTCGTTAAGTAAATACTCCTTATTCTGTCTTTCGGCCGATAATTGCTCGTTGTAACTATCAAGCTGAGCGGATAATTGTTCTGCTTCTTCTTGTTTTTCTACTAATATGTCTTGCTGATTTGCATAACTTACCTTTGACTGCTCGGCCTCTATTATGTTTTTCTGATCATAATGCTGAACTATTTTTAAGTATTTTAATCTTGTAAAAAATTTATCTATATTACCCGAAGTAAGAAGAACTTCCCATGGTTCAATACTCCCATACTTATATGATGCAACAATTCTATTAAGAAGCGCTTTTGATATTCCATCAATATTACCCTCGAGGTTGTATATCTTATCTTCGGTGATGTCTATATCTTCTTTGAGGTTGTCGATTTTTTTCTCAGTCTCCCGCACACGAAGTTCTGTCAGTGCAACCTGACTATCAACTATTTCGATTTGAGAGGAAAGACTTTTTGCCTCATTTTGAAGTTCATCAATTTTCGACTCGTATTCTTCAATTTTGCCTTGAATTTCTTCAAGTTCTTCACTGACATCTTCCTCGCTTTCTTCTGGAGTAGGGGTTGGTGTTTCCGTCTGCCCCATAACACTACCTACTAAAAAGCTAAATAGTAAAAGGACAAAAAAGGAAACAAATATGTATCGAAGATTCCACTTCATACCTAATTATTTAAGATATCTAAATACCGCCAAAAAGCTTGCGAATGCACCCAAAACTACTGCAAGCAATATCTGAAGCCCCAAAACAGCAAGCATATAAATTGGCTCTATCGGAAAAACCGGCACTCCATTAAAGAACGATTGCAGCGTAGATTGACCGAAAATCATAAGGGCCCCATAGGAAACTGCCCATCCTATTATCGCCCCTAGAACTGAATAAAATATTCCCTCTAGTATAAAGGGCGTTCTAATAAACCAATCCGACGCACCAATCAGCTTCATTATCTCGATTTCCCCACGCCTGATTGTGATTTTTATACCAATTATCGTAAGTATTACGAATATCGAAACCACCATCAACACAGCAACTATTAAAATTCCAACCTTTCTAAATGCATTAGTCCACTGACTCAAAGTGTCAACTATATCTTTTTGGAAAATCACACGATCAACACCTTCAGAAGTTTGTGCGACTGCTGCAAGCTCCGGTAGATCGGTCACTATTCGAGCCTTCACATCCAGTGATGGTGGCAATATATCTGCAGAAACGAGCTCAACGAGAAGCGGCTCATCTTTATTAAATTCTCTGTATATGGCAAGCGCCTCTTCTTGCGATATGAAATTCACGGCAGACGTCTTCCCTGTTGCTTCTATATTTTGTCTTGCTGATTCTATTTGTTCCCGAGGAGTATTGGGCTCAAAAAAAACGCTAATCTGAGGTCTAGATTCGAAATAATCGATAATTCTTACAGAAAGAATTGTCACAACAGCGAAAACTGAGATTGTCAAAAAAGTCAGGCTCATTATCATAATGGCAGCCAGCGCCTGGTAGGGCGAACGTCTAATATACCTTGCGACAGTTTTTATATGCATTGTTATTTCTTATTTTTGAGCGACTCCAGGTTTATTTTTTCTGATTTATCATCCTTTTTTGCTTCTTCATGTTTTTCTTTATCGGGCTTTTGTTCGTCGTTTTTTACTTCAGGCGTCATTTTTTTTGTAGATTTTTTATCATTTTTTAATACCCCACCTTCAACATATAAGACTCTGTATCCAGTTTTTTCTATTATATGATCGTTGTGTGTTGCCATGAATATAGTCGTTCCTCTCTTGTTTATTTGTTCGAGAAGTTCGAATATCTGCATAGAGGTTTTTATGTCTAGATTACCTGTTGGCTCATCAGCAAGAATTACTTCTGGATTAAAAACTAGCGCCCTTGCGATCGCAACTCTTTGTCTTTCCCCTCCGGAAAGTTGAAGTGGAAATTGATCAGACTTATGTGAGATCCCAACATCATCTAGGACCTCTTGTGCGCGCTCCTTTGCTTCTCTTTCGGAAACACCTGAAAGTTCGAGGGGAAGCATAACGTTCTCTATTACAGTCCTGTCAAACAATAGTTTTAGATCTTGAAATACTACCCCTACCTTACGCCTTAAATGCCTTATTTTTGACCTATGAAGTTGATGCACATCGATCTCACCTATTTTTATCTCCCCTTCTGATGGTTCCAAATCGCGGATTATAAGCCTAAAAATTGTAGTTTTTCCAGAACCAGTGGGTCCGACAAGAAGCACTAAATTACCCTGATCAATTTGAAAACTCAAATTATCTAGCGCTTTAGTATTGTAGTAAGTTTTGGAAACGTTTTGAAATCGTATCATGCTTATTTATCATTCTACTAGAAATAAATTCGATAATAAAAATCCCTACTCTATAACCTCAAGTTTTCCTACGTCCATAAGCCATCCTGCTTTTTCTGCATCAAATGTTTTGCCGTTTATCTTCACTTTCCTACCTACGAACTTATCCAGATCTACATTTGAGGATGTCAAATAAACGTTTTGAGATTCTCCACCTGGTCGTTCTAGATGATGTGTTCCTTCACCATCAATACCACCCTCAACTAATTCTCCCTCCGCTACGTCTGGGAATTGACCACTGTCATCCGCGCCCACAACTAAGCCCTTCTTGATTTCAGCATCTTCCGCTATCTCGATGACCTCAACCTTCTTATTTACAACTCCAGTTGCGATAGTAATTTGTGCGAGCAGAAATCCGCTGCCCAAACCGAGTCCCAGCACCATAAGTATAGAAACAAGATTTGTATACTTACCTAACTTGGTCTTTTTCTTCCCCTCCATAGAGCGGATGATTGGCTTGTCTTTTGAACTTACAGATCTATTTTCCATAGATTACAGTAAAACATAAATCAAAAATTATTACAAGATTTTATCTACAATTTGAGCTCAGCATCAATAAATAAATCTATATTTCCGTCCAGTACTGAATCAGGGTCGGAGCTTTCCACTTTTGTCCTCGTATCCTTAACTAATTTATATGGGTGAAGCACATAGTTTCTAATCTGGTTGCCCCAAGAAGCTGGCTTATAATCCCCTTTTTGTCTTCTTTCTTCCTCTTTTTTCTTTTCTTCTTCCAACACCGCAAGTTTTGACTTGAGGATTTTTAAAGCATATTCCCTGTTTTGATTTTGGTACCTTTCTGTTTGACAGGTAACCACTATACCTGAGGGTTTATGAGTAAGCCTTACCGCACTAGAAACTTTTTGAACATTCTGGCCCCCATGAGAAGATGCTCTATAAAAATCCCACTCTAGATCGTCCTCTTTAAGTTGTATATCTACGTTGTCATCAACATATGGCAACACTTCAACTAAAGCAAAGGACGTATGACGTAATTTATCCGAGTTAAAAGGAGAAAGCCTAACCAATCTATGTGTACCGCTTTCATTCTTTAATTTTCCATAAGCAAGATCTCCATTTACTATAAATGTTATACTTTTTATACCCGCTTCCTCTCCTTTGCTCTCATCTATGATTTCAACGCTGTATTTTTTCTTCTCAAAATACCTTGTGTACATTCTGGATAGTATCTGAGCCCAATCCATAGCATCGACTCCTCCTTGACCCGAGTGGACGGAAAGAATTGCAGAACCCCTATCAAATTTTCCAGAGAGATAAACGCTTATCTCAAGCTCGGAGACCAGGTTCTCAAGTCCTTCAGTTTCACCATTTGATATCATCTTCTCAATCCGCTCTAAAGTGTCTATCTCCTTTGAAAGCTCCCCCATTTCTTTCATAGCATTCGTTGCTTTTGTACTATTTTTCCAGAAATCTGGGTCTGTAGATTGTGCTTCTATCTCTTTGAGTCGGATTTTTTTCTTCTCTATTTCCAGCTGCTCGATAAGATTTTTTGCTCTTGAGTATATATCTTCCATAGTAATGAGGCTATTGTAACAGAATTATTTATTCTGCTGTAAGTAGCTATTCCGAGCAGACAGACGAACAAAATGCTTTTTTTATACCATCCTCGCTCGTAAGCTTTTGCAGTTGCTTTATGGCGTCTTGAATTTGAGGCTGAGATCCTATGATGTCATTCGCATCGATATTTGCCACATTCTCTTCTGCATCTTTTAAAATATCATCGATATTATCTTTTGAAGGAAGTTCTATTTGCGGACCGATACTTGTGCTGCCTATATCTTTTTCACCTAAAACCTCTCCAAATCTTGCTGTAAAAATATAATAAATAATAAAGAGAATTACTCCAAGAATACTCAAAAAAATAAGAATTCTTTTGAGGCTCCACTGTGATTCGTATTCTTCGACAATCTTTTTCTTGCTTTTAACTTTCTCTTCATCTTCTAATTCTATCTTTTTTTTCATAGGGATTTATCACAATTAAAATGCTTACAGACTATGCTTCTCAAGATCACTCACAAATTCCTTTACTATGCTATCTATTGCTTCTTTTACCTTATCTTCTCCTTTTTCGATATTTGTTATAACAAAATCCCAAGCAGCACTGTGATCTTCTTTTAACGCAATAAGATGCAGAAATTCTTTTTTCTTGTCATCGTCTAACTCGCTGAGAATTACGTCAATAACCGTGATATGAACGTGCGTGTGTAATATATCCAAAAGTTCGTCTCTTTGAGAATCGGATATTTCATATTCACCAAATTTACTATTTATTGGCTCGATCTTTAATATATGACTATAAAATTTACTCTTCATACTTTTATTCTACAGGTCCAAGCGGAACCTTATTTTCTGGATCGTCTATAAAATAGTACAACACTTGTCCTTTCTGACCTCCATCATATCTCTCCAAATGCCGCATTACTTCTGGAGACCCGCCCAAATGTTTTCCAGTCCACTTTGCAGGACCTGCATCCCCTATAACAACAACTATAGCTTTACCGTTATGTGGATTCACCAAAAGCATCTTTCTATACTTAAAAAAATCCCTATACTCACCGACCCTATTGAGGTAATCTGGCGCTAAGAAGGTCTGAACAGCAATATAATACTTCTCCCGATCCACATCTTCTTGAGTCATTTCTTGAGCTGAGTTAGCAAAATATCCCCAAGCACCTCTCCCGGGCGCAAGACCTGATGACATAAACTCCTCTGCTTCTTGTGGTGTCTGGAAATGAGTTGCCTCATTGTCTCCTGGATAACGCATAAGGTGCTGCTCTGCGCCTATAAAACCATAAGTAGTATTAAGCCTCTTATTGTCTATTTCATATTTGATATCCATTCCAAAAGTATCACTTAATTTGTCTGCTATTTGATCATTTTCTTCGTCGGTAAAATTTCTGTAGTCGTCGGGAATCAAAGGCTCTAGATCAGAAACCAAATGCACATTTTTGTTTAGTTTTTCGTATTGAATGCCAGAGGGAGAACCTGATGAAATCTGGAGATTTACGGGATTCGTTAGAAGCATGAGACCACCAACTGCTCCTATAGCATATTGTTTTGAATTTTGCGAAATGTGATCTAGTGCTTCTTTATGCTTGTCTAGAATCTTCTCCTGCTGCTTTTTATGAATTTCAGACCACTTTTTATGAAGTTTGTTAAAAGAAAGTGTTTTTTTACTCATCTGACTCTTCTACTTCGTCCTGTGAACCTACAATTATTACTGCATCATAATCGCTGTCTTCATCAAGCATCTCTATATCATCATTAACGACGTATGAGTCAGATATATCTTTACTTATTAGATCCGCAAATTCCTCAAATTCCTCCTTGATCTGAATAGTTATATTCAAATAATCACTATCATCCGCATTTCCGGCCTCAACATTCTCATAGCCAACGTCCTCTAAAAAGGCTTGCATATCACCTGCAGCCCCACTAACGCCACTACCATTTAGGACCTGAATAGAAATTTCTGCTCGATCGAGCTCTACAGGGGTTACTGTTGGACTAGGCGCCTCTGTCGGAGTTATTTCGGCAGTTTCTGTAGGATTATTCACATTAAAAGCACCGGTAAAATAAAAATAAAATGCTGTGGAGATAAGCGCAACTATTATAAATACTATTAGAAATAAAATTATATTCTTTCCCTTATTTCCTTTATTGTCTGCAATCCCAAATTCTGCTGCAGAGAATGTTGAAGACAATTCATCATCGTGTGATTTGCTCATCTCCTCTTCTTTTTTATCCTCTATCTCAGGGCTTTCGTCAACCGTTTCTTCCACTTTTTTTTCTTTTTCAACTTCTACCGATTCTTCATTGAGATCATCAGATTTATCATTTAGGATCTCTTCCTCAAGCTCTTTTTTTTCAACCTCTTCCAGTTCCTCTTTTTTCTCTTCTTCTGCTTCTCTTTTTTTGTCCTCGATCACAACCTGGCCTTCATCTTCATCACCAATCTCAGCATTTATACGGGCCAGAACTTCTTCTTTTCTTCTTTTCAATTCCTCAAGAGAAACTTCTTCCTTTTTCTCTGATTTCTTTGCAGTTGTTTTTATTGTTTTTTTCTCAGCCATATATTACTCCTCATTTTGATTTTTACTGTGCTTTCCATCCGTGCATTCGCATTCTTTCAAATCCTTTCCTTCCATACTGCATCCCTGGGTGCCACATGCTTTTGGAGTATCAGATACGCCTCCGCAGTCACCTTCACATATATAGTGCTTCATATTTATTTTCTTTTCTTTACGCTAAATAATTTTGATAACAAGCTTGCACCTAAATCAAAGGCTACCTCCTGAGGTCTGGTAGTGACATCTCTGATCTTGCCTTCTATCATTCTCTGGATCATATTTATCTTGTGTTTTATATAAAAAATTATGACTACGCTTACCACCATTAATATTACGATCAAGGTCATAAGAATTATACCTAGAATATAGAAAGTACTTTCCAAAGCTGTCAGTTCCATAAATTCATTATAGCATTATAAGTAAAAAGCAAACAAGTTATATAGCGGAAAAACCATTCCTTGACTACGTGACACTAAATGAAGTAAATTAAATATAAGGTGCGGTCAAAAGTCGTGCCTATATTTCGTTATTAAAATGGATATAAATCTACCTAAATATATTCCGTATGATCTTGGAGTAACTTCAAATAGCGGAAAGGTATATATCTTTGGAAATCTTCTAAACTTTACCCACGATTCTCTTTTTGCCTCAATCAGCACGAATGGAACTGGATTTAAAGCAGCCAGTAAGAAGGGCGAACTTAAAGACGCGGATAAAACGATAGATACCAATTTAGTTAAAGATTTTAGGATCTCAAAATTGGATAAAAATTTCTATCTTTTTTACAAACAGATCTTAAATGGTACACCAAACATAAATATAGCTGAGTCAAAAGACCTTCTGTCTTGGAAAAAGATAGACAGACTTGAACATATTAAAGAAACTACAAGTCTGGTACCAGATCTTAAGATTAACAATCAATATGTAGCCTATTTCGGTGATAGAAATATCTCAGTCGCTTATTCAAAAGATCTAGTGAATTGGGATATAAAGTCCCAGGTACTATCTCCTCAGGGAAATTATTTCGATGCGTATCCACTACAAATAGGAAATGTCTACAACACCCATGAGGGGATTCTCGTTTTTTACTACGTAAGAGAATTCTTCAGGGAAGGACTTAATTATTCTGTAGGAATAGCATTGTTTGATAAAAATGACCCGCAAAAACTTATTTCCAGATCTCAAAGACCACTTCTAACCCAACAGCTCGAGGCAGAAAAGGGAGAACTTTATCCACTCGGAACTGCGATACTGAATGACAATCTATTCTTTTATTTCGGGATTCGTGGAAAAGATATATACACAGTATCCTTTGGGAAATTCGCGGATGTTTTTAATGGTCTACCAGGTAGAACAAAACCTAGGCTCGAAAAGCATGAAAGAAATCCTATCATAACCCCAGTGATGCATCACTCTTGGCAACGGGATGCTACTTTTAATCCAGCCGCCGTACACGATGGTGATAAATTCCATTTTATCTATAGAGCAATGGGACCTCAAAATACGTCTGTTCTTGGTCATGCTGAGAGCGCTGATGGATTTGATATTAACTACAGATCTGACAAACCGATATACTCACCTAGAAGATCTTTCGAGACTCCAGGGGGAGATCCGAAGACCTGGTTCATGTCTGGAGGAGGATATGGAGGCTGCGAAGATCCACGTATCACTTGGATAAAAGATGATAAGAAATTTTATTTAACCTATATAGCGTACAATGGAGCTAACGCTCCTAGGGTGGCGCTATCCTCTATCTCAGAGGAAGACTTCAAAAATAAGAATTGGGACTGGAAAACACCAAAACTTATCTCCAGACCTCATGAAGTTAACAAAAATGCTGTTGTATTCCCAGAAAAAATAGGCGGCAAATATGTAGTAATGCACAGAGTCTTTCCGAACATCCTGATTGATTTGCTGGATAATCTTGATTTTGATAATCCAAGATATCTAAAAGGAGAGTACAAAATCCCGCCAACAGTAGACGGCTGGGACAGCAGAAAGGTGGGCGCAGGCCCACCACCGATAAAAACTGCAGATGGGTGGCTACTTATCTATCACGCGGTCGATGACAAGAATGACTCACAATATAAAATCGGTGCTATGCTGCTTGACCTAAATGAGCCATGGAAAGTTCTATACAGAACTCAACAACCGATCCTGGAGCCCGATCAATGGTATGAAAATAATGGATTCAAAGCAGGTGTCGCTTATCCTTGCGGCGCTGTCATAAAAAATAACAAATTATTTGTATACTATGGAGGAGCGGATAAATTTACTTGCGTTGCCAGCAAAAATCTTGATGAATTTTTGCACGAGTTAAAAAACCATCGGGAAATAAGATTAGAGAACAAAATGACTCAAAAAACTGTAATCAGTCACCATGCTTAAGTTAAAACGCCACCCCCAAAACCCCATCCTGCTGCCCAGTATTACCAATGATTGGGAGAAGGGCGGTACATTTAATGGATCAGTAGTCAAAAAAGATGATACATATTTTATGGCATATCGTGCAATGACCCCTAAAGGGTTTTACATGGATGCGAATATCCAACTATCAACTGTAGGAATTGCAAAAAGCACAGACGGTGTAAATTTTACTGATCATTTTCAACTTATAAAACCCGAGGAGGATTGGGAAAGATATGGCTGCGAAGATCCACGCATCACATACATGGATGGAAAATTTTATATATTTTATACAGCAATCGGCGGCTATCCATTTGGAGCACACAACATAAAAGTTGCAGTCGCTATTTCAAAAGATCTGACGACAATCGATGAAAAACATCTCGTTACACCATTTAATGCAAAGGCCATGGGTCTTTTCCCTGAAAAAACAGGAGGTAAATATGCGGCATTTTTAAGCGCAAATACCGATATGCCTCCAGCCAAGATCTCAATAAGGACATTCGAGAAACTTGAAGACCTATGGGACCATCAGCAATGGAATGAGTGGTATAAAGACCTGGATCGGCATACATTGCCGCTTCTTCGACATTCGAGAGACCAAGTAGAGGCAGGAGCAGTCCCGACAAAAACAGACGATGGCTGGGTGTTTATATATTCGCTTATCCGCAATTATTATAGCAATGATAAAGTATTTACGGTTGAAGCAGCACTCCTCGACTTAGAAAACCCACTCAATATCAAGGCAAGAACCAGCAATGCCATGCTTTTGCCAGAAGAAGAATACGAGCTATATGGAAATATTCCAAATGTAGTTTTTCCTACCGGTAGTCAAATTATTGGAGACGAATTTTATGTATATTACGGAGCAGCAGACACTAGCACAGGTGTTGCGACGTGCTCCATGGAAGATCTTATGCATGGGCTCAAACGGAAACAAAAAGATGTTCCGAATAATCCTAGAATTAAATTTACGAGATGCAAAGAAAATCCGATATTAGAGCCTATTGCTGAAAGAAAATGGGAATCCATGGCAGTCTTTAATCCTGCAGCCGTATATGAAAATGAAAAAGTGCATATTCTTTATAGAGCAATGGGAGAAGATGGGATGTCCAGTGTAGGATATGCCGTAAGTAGTGATGGAGTCCACATAGATGAACGTTTACCATATCCTATTTACACTCCGAGAGAACCTTTCGAGACAAAGCTTAAGGAAGGAAATTACGGATGTGAAGATCCTCGTGTAGTACGACTCGAAGACAGATTCTACATCTGCTATACAGCATTTGACGGCGGAATAAATCCTCCGAGGGTTGCCTTCTCGTCTATTAGCGCTGACGACTTTTTGAATAAGCGCTGGAACTGGGAAAAACCTATACTTATTTCCCCGCCTAACATCGACGATAAAGACGCAACAATTTTCCCAAAAAAGATTAATGATAAGTATGTTTTCCTGCACAGGATAAAGGACGACATATGGATAGATTTTGTAGACGATTTGAAATTTGAGAATAATCGATTTCTCAATGGTGCTATTCTCATGCACTCAAGAGTTGACCACTGGGATCACATAAAAATCGGTATAGCAGGGCCTCCCATTGAGACAGAAAAGGGGTGGCTACTTTTATATCACGGGATAACTGAGGATAAATTCTATAAAGTCGGCGCGTGCCTACTCGATCTTAAGAACCCTGATACAGTTATATCGAGACTCTCGTATCCAGTTTTTGAACCAGAAGAAAAATATGAACTGGAAGGGATCGTGAACAATGTAGTATTCCCTTGTGGAAATGTAGTCATAAAAGACGACCTGTATATTTATTATGGGGGAGCAGATAAAGTATTAGGAGTTGCGAAAATGAATCTAAATATGCTCCTTGATGAGTTATCTAAATATCAGATCTGAGGTAGCCCTAATAGCAAAGTTTTGCTTGTGCAAAACCCGAAGTGTTCATGGATAAAAAATCCTATAACTTATCAGCTGACGTCATACGCGTTATAGCGATTATAAGTGTTGTTGTCATTCACACAGCAAATGCAGTCTACGCGCGACCTGATTATTTCGGAGGAATTTCATGGTGGTTTGCGATCATCCTAAATTCTGCTGCTCGTGCATCTATCCCTCTATTTATCATGGTCAGCGGATATTTTATCCTGTCAAAAAAAGAATCATTTAGCCAAACGCTGATTCGCACTTTTAACCGCCTCGTCATTCCACTGTTGTTCTGGTTTTTATTATACACAGTCTGGAATTTCGGGAATCCCACTTTTGAGTACCTAAACATAAGTATCTTCTATAGACTTTTAACCGTAAATGTATTCTACCTTTATTTTTTTATAATTCTGATCGGACTATACCTCATGTCACCTTTTATAAAAAAATATCTCTTGGATCAACCTAGATGGTCGAATAAAACTTTGACAGTCCTACTTTTGATCGGAGGATCAATATTTTATTTCATTCAATACTATTTCTCGCTTTGTACTCCGGCAAATTCCTTAACATACTGGATCCCTTTTACGGGTCTTTTTGTTGCAGGATATGCGATGGGAAATTCCAAAAAAATAAAAAGGGGTATTGCAACTATTGCTTTTTTTGCTTCTTTTGCTATGACCGTCATCGGAGCATATTTTTATTATCTGCTGTCATTTAGTGGGAATAATTTGTTGGGAGCAAATGGCTGTCTTGCTTTTTATACGGACTCCTTTCTTAGTATAAATGTCGTAGTATTGTCCATAAGCATATTCTCACTTTTGATGAATACAGATTTTAAGAAAATAATAGGTAATAAAATCCAACCGATAATATACTCAATAGCCAGGGTCTCTTTGGGGATCTATGTCCTTCATATGTTTCTTCTAGACATACTGGATTCAAAGCTACAGCTATTTATAGCAATAACGCCGGCATGGCTTTATCTACTGACAAAACTTTCGGTAATTTTTATACTTTCTTATATAGCATCACTTATCATGATGCGAATTCCTATTTTAAAACGCACTCTTGGAGAAAAATAATTTAAGGAAGGTTAGGATAATGGCATTTTTTCCACTTCTTACCACTCCCACATGGACACGGATCATTACGTCCTAATTTTTTTATTGTATTTACTGAGGCATCTTCTGTCTCTACGCTCTTGCTGTCTACTTTTTTTTCTTCACGAACTTCTTTTGCTTTTGCACTAGTTCCGATTTCGGAAGCAGGCTGATTCGTATGCTCATGCTTGTGATCTGCATGATTATGGACATGAGACTCGGAGACTATATTTACTTTAAAGAACCTATTTACTATTCCATCATCTATGGACTTTACGAGTCTTTCGAATTGTCCGAATGCCTCATTCTTGTACTCAACTAATGGGTCACGCTGCGCATATCCACGTAGATTTATACCGGTTCTTACGTCTTCCATTGCAGTCAAGTGATCCATCCACATATTATTTATTACTTGAAGCGAGAGCAATCGAGTAACTTTTTTTATCGCTTCCTCTCCATAATCCTTGATCTTTTTCTCGAATAATTTATCGGCGATATCATTTAGAAATTCGCTTACCTGACCTTCGCCCTCTCTTTGTTGGATTTGTTTTATCAACTGATTCTGAGATTTATCGTCAAAAGGAATAATCGACGTAAATTCTTGAATAGTTTTTTTATACGGATCCTCTATTTCATTAAAATTAAGATTTAACGCTACTATTGCATCAATATTCGTTTTTATCTTTTCCTTTATAAACTGCTGATATTCAAAATCGTCTTCGATAATCTCTTGTCTTTCTCCATATATGATTTCCCTTTGTTTATTCAAAACGTCATCGTATTCTACTGTGTGCTTTCTGCTTTCGAAATTAAATCCTTCCACTTTTACCTGAGCCTGAGTTATAACACGGGTGACTATCGGATTCTCTAGCGGCTGATCCTCTGGAAAATTAAACCTTGTCATAAGATTTGCTATCTGCTCCCCACCAAAAATTCTCATGAGATCATCCTCGAGTGAAATTATGAATACCGATTTCCCGGGATCTCCCTGACGACCAGATCTACCTCTCAGCTGATTGTCGATACGACGGGATTCATGCTTTTCTGTACCAATCACATAAAGTCCGCCTAATTTTTTGACCTCATCGTGCTCTTTTTGCCACTCCGATACTTCCTTCTCAAATTTACTTTTGCCTGACTTTCCTTGATACTCTGTACTAAATTCGGAAGGCTTTTCTCCGCCAAGTATTATGTCTACTCCTCGACCTGCTACATTTGTTGCAACAGTAACTGCACCTTTTTTACCGGCATCTTTTATAATTAAAGCCTCACGCAAATGGTTTTTAGCATTAAGTACCTCGTGGTGAATATTTTTCCTCTTCAAGTATTCAGAAATTATTTCATTCTGTTCGATAGACGCCGTCCCGACGAGAACTGGCTGCCCTTTTTTATAAGCTTTTTCTATTTCCTGAACTGCAGCAAATATTTTTGCACGGCGAGTCTTAAAAATCCTATCCGCATCATCTTTTCTTACAACTTCACGGTTTGGCGGAATAGCAACAACATCAAGCTTATAGATTCTATGGAACTCCTCAGATTCTGTTATTGCTGTTCCTGTCATACCTGATAATAGTTCATATTTTCGGAAATAGTTCTGAAGAGAAATTGTCGCAAGAGTTTTTGACTCACGTTGAACAGTAACTCCTTCTTTTGCCTCCAAAGCCTGATGCAATCCTTCAGAAAGCCTTCTTCCTTCAAGTAATCTACCAGTGAATTCATCGATCAATGTTACCTGTCCCTCACGCACTATATAGTCCTTATTTTTATGGAAAAGTGTTCTAGCTTTTAGTGCTGCTTCTATGTGATAAACCGTCTCAAAATCCTTTTCATAAATGTCTTTCATCCCGAACATCGTTTCTATTTTTCCTATTCCATGGTCAGTTAGATGCGCGGTGCGTCTTTTTTCATCTATTTTATAGTCTATTGGAGATAGTCTATCGACAACTTTTGCATATTCGTAGTATTTTGACGATGGCGTAGCATCTGGCATCGAAATAATGTGTGGTGTTCTGGCTTCGTCTATAAGTACAGAGTCTACCTCATCGATTACGGCGTAGTAATGCCCTCGTTGTACCTGTTCTTCTTTAGAAAAAGCCATATTGTCACGCAAATAATCGAACCCGAATTCCGAATTGATTCCATAGATAATATCGGCTTCATATGCTTCTTTGCGTGTTACCTCTTTTAGATTAAAAAGTCTATAGTCCTTTGCTTCGCTATCATGATAAGAAGGGTCATAAATAAAAGACTTTTGATTGATGATCGAACTAACACGCATTCCCAGAAAAGCAAATACGCTGCCCATCCATCCAGCATCACGACGCGCCAGGTAATCATTTACGGTAACCAGATGCACAGACTCCCCAGTCAGCGCATGAAGATATAGTGCTGGCACAGCTGACAAAGTTTTTCCCTCTCCTGTTTTTTGCTCAGAAATTTTTCCACTCGCAAGAACTATGGCGGATATTAATTGAACTTCATAATGACGCTGGCCGATTGTGCGTTTTGCTGCTTCCCGCACCAAAGCAAATGCTTCCGGAAGAAGCATGACAAGCGGTTCTCCTTGTGCATGTCGTTTCTTTAGTTTTTCTGTTTCTTTAGGAAAGTCTTCGTCTTTTAGTTTTTCTACCTTTTTCTCGAGGGCATTGATTTGCTCTACAATCGGTCTTATTTTTTTTACTTCTTTCTCATTTGAATCGAGAAGCTTTGAGATAAAATTTAGCATAAGTTATTTTTTTGTTCTTTACTTTGAAGGGAAATATATTTTATCACAGCATGAGCCAAAGTGCCAAAGTAATTATCCTTTCGGAGATATCGTTTCAACACCCATATACTTTCTTAATACCTCAGGAACAACTACACTCCCATCTTCCTGCTGGTAGTTTTCCAGAATCGCAACTGGTGTCCGAGAAATAGCAAAGGCCGTACCATTTAAAATATTGACGTATTTTTTCACCCCACCGTCTTGATACTTTATATTTAACCTGCGGGCCTGAAAGTCTGTTGTCGTTGAAGCAGATGTTACTTCACGGTATTTTTCCTGGCTAGGAATCCACGCCTCAATATCATATTTTCGAGCCGCAGGAAATCCTAAATCTCCTGTACACATCTTTACTACCTGATAAGGGATTTTTAGATCTTGAAATAATTCTTCTTCTATAGAAAGTAAGAATTCATGCTCCTCGTCATCCTTACCATCCATAACAAAGCTCACCATTTCTATCTTATGAAACTCGTGAACCCTTATTATTCCCCGAGTATCTTTACCATAACTTCCAGCTTCACGTCTGAACGACGAGGAATATGCAACATACCTTAAAGGCAAATCTTTGGAATTTAGGATTTCATCTCTATGCATAGGCACTACACTTTGCTCTGCGGTACCGACTAAAAACTTCTCACCATTCTCAAGCGAAAACATATCATCTTCCCCACCATTTTCCATATATCCCAGTTTTTGCATCGTGTCGCGATTAACTATCGTCGGAGGAATTATGAATTTAAAACCTTTCTCCATAAGCTTATCTAATGCGAAACGCAAAAGCGCAATCTCAAGCAACGCTCCTTCGTTCTTAAGATAGTAAAATCTAGCACCGCTAACTTTTACTGCACGCTCCATATCGATAATATCCAAGCTTTCTCCTAATTCCAGATGATCTTTTGGTTTGAAGTCAAATTTAATAGGCTCCCCTACAGTTTTTATTACATCATTTTCACTATCATTTTTACCGACCTTCACATCGTCTTTTGAAGGGTTAGGTATTTGAAGAAGAAGAGTGTTTAATTCATTTTCGATTGATGTAAATTCATCTTCTACACTAGAAAGTTTTACTTTTATCTCTTTGCCACGTTCTATATCTCTATTTTTTGCGACCTGGTTTCTTTCTTCACGCAAAAGCTGTACTTCTTGAAGTTTTTCTCTATAACTGGCGTCGAGAGCCATAATCCTATCTATATCAATATCCACGTTCTTTGCTTTGGATTTTTCTTTTATTTTGTCTATGTTCTCGCGGATGTAATTTATGTCTAGCATAAGGCAAATTATATATCGTTTTATTTCTTTTTACTATCCAAATACTTTTTTAGCATCATGAAAGCCTTTCCTCTATGAGAATCGACATTTTTTTCACTATCTGTCATTTGTGCGAACGTAAGATTTTTTTCGTCATGAATAAGTATAGGGTCCAATCCCCATCCATTTTCTCCAAGGTTTTTTTTGGCAATTCTTATGCGCAATTTACCCGTGAACGCATGCATTTTTTTGCCATCATGGTACCCAACAATACAAATAAGTGTCCCGCTTCTATTTTTCTCATTTCGCATCATATAAAGAAACCTCTCGGTATCTTTCCCATGCAAATACTTTACAAAAGGTCCTGGAAACTTGTCCCAAACATCCATCTCGAGCGATACATCATCTACAATTACAGGCTTTTTTAACTTGCCATATGCCTGCTGTAATTTGTGTCTTACTATGGCTTTTTGATTATTACTCTGGATTTCTTCTAAATCCATTCTGGAAATTTCTACATCTATACCTAGGATTTTTTCCGCCTCGAGTGCTTTTCCTTTATTCCCTGTCGCAAAGTAGATTTTTTTCATGAAGCGTCTTTGAATCTTTTTTTGACAAATTCTATATCCAGCGATGCAATTAGCTCTGAGGCTTTCGGACCATGATCTTTTCCAAGAAGCGAAGTATAAATCGCTTTGAAGGCATCTTTTGAAGAAAGCCCCATTTCTTTAGAAGTACCATAGACAATTTCCTGAATTCTTTCTGTATCTAAATTATTTTCGAGCTTTACTGAGAGCTCTTGGAGATATTTCTTTTGCTCAGTATTCAAATCTGAGATATCAGGAATATCTTTTTGAACTAAAAATTTATCTTTTTCCTGAGCGAATCTTTCGATCCAAATACGAGCATACTCTGCCCACTCCTGAGCATTTTCCTTCTCGATTTCTGACTCGGTATTTGGCATCTGTATCATTTGCGCGATCCTTGCGAATCTAAGATCAGTAGGTTTTTTTACCCCTCCTACTTGTGACAGTTCGAATACACGAGCATAATCGTCCTTTGTGTCAGAAAAATAATGCTGCGCGTACTCCTGATATTCATCAAAGAGCTTTGGTATCGTTTCACTTTCCTCAGGATCAAAATTTATAGCAAGATTTAACCGGGTTTTTACCATCAAAAACCGCAACAGCTCAGGAGGTAATATTTCCACCATAGCAGTAGCTGAGTATCCACGACCCTTAGATGAAGACATCTTGCGTCCTCCGACCAGAAAAAACTCGTAAGGAATAGGGTATGGAACAGGATAATTTAGGATTCTTTCACATACTTGGGTCGCTAAATCATGTGACCCACCAGCTGACATATGGTCTTTTCCAGCCCCTTCTACAGTTACACCTATTGCCATCCATTTTACTGGCCATTCAACCTTCCATGGCATTTTTCCTTTTATCTCGTTTTCATTACTAAATGGACTTGTCTTTCCTTCATGTTCACATCCTTTAGTCCAGTCTGTTACATCAACAGGACATCTATAGTAAACCATCTCACCGTCCCATTCATAGACTCGAGTAGTCGATACTTTTCCGCAGTTTTCACAATAGACCTGAAACGGAAACCAATCGGAAGCAATTTCTTTTCCGTAAAGCTGCGAATAAATCTTTCTGACCTCCTCTGAATTGTCGAGAATCTTTTTTATTCCATCATTCATTTTTCCACTCTTATAAAGCTGTGAAGTCCACAAAATTTCTGGAGATGATCCTATACGGTTGAATGCGTTCTGAAATTCTAGCGCATAGTATTGCGCGAAATTATCAAATCCCTTCTCGGGTGATGGAATACTAAATAATGGCATTCCCAAATATTTTTCATACTCTTGTCTATTTAGATACGAAGGAATGTCATCCATCGGATCGTGATCTTCAAAGACATAAGTATATTTTGAATTTACACCAATATCTTTTAATGCCCTATAAATAAGATCGTGAACTACCACACCACGAAGTGCTCCTACATGGACACGGCCCGAAGGAGTTTTCATATCATCGACCCACTCGAGAGGAAGATTTCTTTTTTTTATTTTTTGTGCGATCTCGTCTGCCCAGAACATGAACTCAATTATATAACTTTTCGGGTAAATTTTGAAATGAGGTCTTTTATATCTTCCTTGATTTTCTCTGTTACGACGATCTTCACCACTCCCTCACCAGGTTGGCCATAATAAATTTCACATTTGAGGGGGGCAGCCAGTACAGCTGGAATAACTGCCAGGTCGTCTTCTCCATTGATTTGTATCACCAAAGACTCATTATATTTATCAAAAAACTTTTTTATCTCTCGTGTCAGTTTTGCAGTTATTTGTCCTGCGGGGTTATCTACTTTAATAATTTTTTTAGAAGACAAACCTAAATCGTTGATTTTCTCAAATTTCTTTATCCTATTTACCAACAAATCTACTATAGAAAGCTTGGGAGTAATTTTATTCTTAACAAATTTTTGCGTTGTGACATCTCCGATCGTCACTATGAATCTATTTATTAGCTCTTCCTTTTTCAAATATTCATCAAGATCAGAAATCAATTCTCCAAATGGCTCTGATAATTTTTTTCTTAGATCTTTCGGAAGCAGATAATCACATCTTATAAGATCATCACCAATATATAACTTTCCATCCCTATCTATTTCTCCATTTTTTATTCTATTTGAAGAAATACTTTTTCCATCTTCAGATTTCAAAAGAGCAACGTCTACGATCTCAAGCTTTTTGAATCCCAAGTCTTCTCTTTTCTCATTGATACTGTACGCACCACCCAACGAGTCGGCCGTTACAAATATTGCATCAAGATCATATTTCTTTTGTATTGTAGGACCATATACATCATCAATCGGAACTATCGTCCCTTTGTAATTATTCTCGTACAGAAATTCTTGCAGGGCTTTTTTTCTAGTTCCAAAGTCCTCAAATACTTTTTTTGATGTAATGAATTTGTCACTGGTAAGACCTATTATGACCTGTTCTGAAGATCCGAAAATCTGATTCAAAAAATCTTTGTGCCCTTTATGGAATAGATCAAAGGTACCACCGCAAGCGCTTAAATGGAATTTATTTAACTGTCTAGACACTAGTGTATCTTGAGGATATTGTATGCAATTTTCCCAGCTGGGGCTTCTACTTCTACTTTTTCACCAGGTTTTTTTCCAATTAAAGCTTTTCCTAGTGGTGACTCGTGAGAAATCTTCTTTTGGTGAGGATCTGCCTCCCATTCACCAACAAGACTAAATACTTCTTCCTTACCATTCACCTTTATGGTTACCTGAGAACCTAGTTTTATGATTTTTGAATTTCCGTTATCTTCCTCTATTATCTGCACCTTTTTGATGATTTCCTCTAATTCCTCAATTCTACCGTCAACAAGCGATAACTCCTCTTTTGCTGCATGATACTCAGAGTTCTCTGAAAGATCTCCCATCGATCGTGCGTTAGATACACGCTCGACAACTTCGGCTCTTTTCTTCTTCTGAAGATTTAAAAGCTCAGCTTTTAAATCTTCCAGTCCTTTTTGTGTTACGAAAAATTGTTTCTTATCCATGATTAGCTACAAAAATCCCCCAAAAGGCTCCTCTGGGGGTTGATTTAATGCATCCTTGAGGTACTATACAGAATACCCCTTTTTATGTCAATATCCTGGAGTTAATTCTGCATTCTATCCTTTTTAAGATCACTCTTTTTAGCTTCAAATTCTCTGACAATATTGCTATAGCTATATCTTGCCAGGTAATACCTTTTTCGCTTAATATGTTGATCGAGTATGAATCTGGTGCTATCGCTTGGATGAAAAAAAGCCTTTCTCAAACTGACTTTTTCTCGAGTAATCTTACTACTCATATATAAATATTGTCCAAAAAAAGCAACAAAATTAACAACCCTTAAAGGCTTTTCACTAAAAATGAATAAATCTGTCCACCTCTTTTTCTTTTTCATTCTTTTTATGTTAACCGTAATATTAGGAAAAAAATCTTTTATCCAACTATTCTTTTTCGCGAAATGACTAAACACCTTATGTTCATCATAATAAACTTTCATCTGGGCGATTTCGTGGGCAACATATAAACTTTTATCTGTAAATTCCATTTCCCTCTCGTCCAAAAACATATTCAGACAAAGTTTGTCTTTGTGCCTTTTGTTCTTGTATTCCCTTTTCATCCCAAAAATCTTCGCTGTGAGAATAACCATAAATCTCGTCGCCCACAGCATATTCTTTCGGGTTATGATAAACAGATCAATGTCATCGTCGACTGAAGCATTTCCCATAGAAAGACTTCCGGTGATCGCTATAAGTCTTACTCCGGGTACCTTAGATAATATATCTATGTACTTTGCTGCAAGAAGCGTCTTTCTTCTATTCTCCTCCTCCTGCATCTTGCGTTTTATCGCGATACCCTTTCTGCCAGAGAAGAAATAATATCCGTACTTTTCATCTATAATCCCTATTTCCTTTATGTTTTTAGCAATGGCTTTCTTATCTGCATCTGAGAAATGCAAAAACAGCTCTATTTGCTCAAGAGTAAGCGGATAATTGAATACATCAAAATACGAAAGCGTATCTATGATGCTAGTTTTGAGCTGATTGTTCATAGCGCTGGAGAACCTGATTTACCCCGCTGCCTAAAGTACTCACCGCAGATTCATAAGAAGTATTATCGTTTATTATGCTTCTTATTGCATTTCCCAGATAAACATCCATCTCAGAATTTAATCCAGCATCATATGTGTCTGACGAAAAAAAAGTCGATACTGCATCATCTGCTCTTACGATAAATGGATAGACCTTGTTATTATCTGCTATCGATTGCGCTAAGCTCTTTTTTGGATATGGAGAACCGTAGCCCCTGCTCTTAGTCTGATTCTCATATATCTTTTGAAGCGTTGAGTTCTTTCCTAAAAATTTAATAAATTTAAACGCCGAATCAGGATATTTTGTCTTACTGGAAACGCCCTCTGCCCAATAACTTGCTACTGTAGAACTTGTACCAGGAAGGGTGGGCACAGGCACTACTTGGAAATTTAGCTCTGGATTAAAAGCTTCTATCTCAAATATATCCCACGAGTACCCAAAATACATCGCAAGTTTTCCTCCTGCAAAAGCAATTTTCGAGTTTTCTTGTTTTTGATCCCAGACTGGTACCCCACGCGTACTTGAAAAAAGAGTATAGAACTGTAGGGCACTTACAGCGCTTTCTACATTATCGCCTGAAAGGTTATTAAAGTCTGCACCGTTTTGCAGCAACAAGAGAGAGATGATATCCGGTGCGTGGGAAATATTGTCATATGTACCCATTGCTACTCCCGATCTTGTTAACTCTCCTGCCTCAACAGTGGTTAGCTCTCGAGCTAGACTATCCAAATCATTCCATGTAGTTGGCGGCTGACCACCGATGTTTGCAAGCAAGTCATTATTTATATAAAGGGACAAAGTATCGATACTCAAAGGCAATCCATAATAAGCTCCATTTCTCTTCAAATCTCTTTCTACGACCTTAAAATAATCGTCAACTAGCCCTGTATCTTTCACGACATCATCAGGAAATGGAGAAAGTATGTCCTGCATCTGGACTAGCCAGCTACTATGAAACCTCATGATATCAGGACCATTTCCTTCCGCAGTTCGCGTTTTTAACCTATCTACATAGTCTCCCAGAGTTTTGATATCAATTTTTTCATATTGAATTTTTATGTTCGGATTTTCTCTCTCGAATTCATCAAAAACCGGCTGCAAAACACTTATGTCTTCCCAAACTCCCCAATACAACAATGTCGCATTCTCTTCCTCAGAACCATTGTTTCCGCGAATCACAAAAAACCACACAGCAAAAAATATAATTCCAATAAAAAAAACTATCCCCAGGATGATTAGGATCAATCTTTTCTTTCCCCCAGAGGCTTCAGGTGCATAGTACGGATCAACTTGAGGTTGATTTGTATTTGAATTAGGATCCATATGTTTATATCTTATATAGTATAATAACTACACTCATAAAAATCTAATCCAGTAAAAGTGATGAAGCACAGATTAATTAAAGTTGCAAAAAAATCTTTCCATATCAGTAAATCCTCAATTTGGTTCCTTGTGGGGTTTAGCATAGCTGGGCTAACACTTCTTTCTATCGTCATAATCTATTTCCAATACACTTACAGCAACAAAGTGATTCCAGGAGTTTTTGTTAACGATATATATGTAGGAGAAAAAACAAAGGACGAAATCATATATATTTATGATGAAAAAAATAAAAATATAGGAGACAGCAGTTTTATATTCAAATACGATCAAGAGGCAGCAACCATTAGCGCGCAGGAGCTGGGAATCGGATATGATTCACAACTGATTGCAGAACAATCTCTAGGACTAGGGAAGTCTTCCAATTTCCTCTCCAACTTTTTCATAATCACAAATGCCTACCTAAATGGTCTTACGCTCGATACAAGCTATACATTTAATAATGAAAGACTGAGCGAACAGATAGAACCGTTTGAAAAGATAGCATTCAAAGAACCTGTTAATGCGGAATTTGAGCTCGATAATAATAGGGTTGTTAAATTCTCACAATCAGAGGATGGAAGGACTTTGGACGTCGATAAAATAAAGAGCTATGTACTAAGTAGGGTTTCTGAGATCATAAATTCCCCAGAGGCAAAAAGCTATGAATATGTTCTTCCCACAATCGCAATGCAGCCGGAGGTTACCACAGAAGAGGTGAACGAGTATGGAATAGTCGAGAAAATCGGCGAAGGGAATTCGCACTTTGTCGGCTCTATCCCAAATAGAATACATAACATCGGACAAGCCGCGAGTAAAATCGATGGAATACTGGTCGCACCAGGTGAAGAATTTTCCTTCAATGAAAGCGTCGGAGATATTTCAAGACTAACAGGATATAAAGAAGCATATGTCATCTCTGGAGGAAGAACTATCCTCGGCGATGGTGGCGGAGTTTGCCAGGTATCGACCACGCTTTTCAGGGCGATGCTCGATGCTGGACTACCCATAACAGAACGCCACGCTCACTCATACCGAGTAAGCTACTATGAACAACAGTCCCCTATCGGAGTGGATGCAACAATTTATGTCCCTACTGTTGATCTAAAATTCAAAAACGATACTGGAAATCACATATTGATAGTCGCGGATTTTAATCCAACAGCACAGAGCCTGACATTTAGCTTTTTTGGGAAAAGCGATGGGAGAGTTTCTGAAGTATCTGACTCAGTGATACTTAGTCAATCACCCGCACCCGAACCGCTATATGAAGACGATCCGGAACTGCCGGTAGGAGTCACGCAGCAAGTTGACTATGCTGCACCAGGAGCACATGTTCAATTTAGTCGAACAGTAACCCGCGGAGATGAAGTGCTAATAGACGAAACATTCACGACCAGATATTCTCCGTGGCGCGCAGTCTATAAGGTAGGAACCAAGCAGGGTTAAATGAAAAAAGTAGCAATTTTTTGTGGGGGACCGTCCTCAGAACATGAAGTATCACTATCGAGTGCCAAATCTATTTTGGAGCATATAGATAGGAAAAAATACACTCCTTACGTTTTTTATATCCAGAAAAATCTTAAGAGCTCCTTTTTTAAAGTTACAAAAAAAATAGATCCTCCTAAAAATACTAAATTTGATGACTTCGAAAATGTTCTGAAAGAAAACAAAGGTAATTTCGATGTCGCCCTCCTCTCTGCACTACATGGAGAATTTGGCGAAGACGGAACTATTCAAATGATTCTGGAAAATTTGGGAATAAAATACACAGGATCTGACAGTAAAGCAAGCAGTCTTTGTATGGATAAATACTTGTCGGCGGAAAAAGTCAAAAAAATAAAAGGCTTGAGTTTCCCCGAGACTGTCAGAGTCGACATCAGCAAATTGACTGCAACTCCTCCCCTTTCTTTTCCATTTATCATAAAACCAAACAGCCTAGGGTCAAGTGTTCTTGTCTTCATCGTTAAAAATCAAAAAGAATACAAGAATGCAATTAAAAAAATAGAGGGAAGCAGCGTGACAGACCTTCTGTTTCAAAAACTGATATCCGGGATAGAATTTAGCTGTGGATGCCTGGAAAAAAAGAGTGGTAAATATATCCCTGTTCCACCTATCGAGATAATTCCAAAAGCGACATTTTTTGATTATTCTGCAAAATATGTGCTAGGAGGGTCTGAGGAAATCACCCCGCCTGTATCGATCTCTAAAAAAGAATCTGACAAGATCTCCGAGATTACGATAAAGATTCATACAATTCTTTCTTGCAGTGTGTATTCGAGATCCGATTTTATGTATGACAACGGAAAGCTTTACTATCTGGAAACCAATACCCTTCCAGGAATGACTGCAACCTCCCTGCTGCCTCAGGAAGCTAAGGCTGCAAAAATATCTTTTACGAAACTGTTGGATTTTATAATTACCCAAAGTATATAAATGATTATTTCAGAAAAACTCATAGAGCCAATTGTAAATTCGTACAAATCCGAAGGAAAAAAAATAGTCCTCGTAGGAGGATGCTTTGATGTTTTGCATGATGGTCATATCCAGTTCTTGCTTAAGTCTGAGCAAAAAGGAGATGCTCTGATTTTACTTCTGGAATCAGACGAGAATATAAAAAAACTAAAAGGCAAAAATAGACCACATAATAAATTTGATATCAGGGCAAAAGAACTCGAAAAATTAGGATTTATCGATCTTATTGTCAAGCTTTCTCCTAATACATCTGACACATATTACTATAACCTGACAAAATTGATTCGGCCTGATATAATTGCACTAACGAAGAATGATCCGCTCACGGATAAGAAAAAGGAGCAGGCAAAAATTTCGGGAGGGATTGTATTAGAAGTAATGGAAAGAGATGAAAGGTTCTCTTCAACAAAGATAATAAAGGGCAAATGAAAAAAGTACTTATTATATATGGACTGCTAGTTTTGGGAATAGTTATCATAGTATTCCTGCGTTTTAGAGGTGTTGACATACTACCTAACATCGGTGGAAATGATACAGCAGTCATAAGAGAGCAGACTTTCAAACTCGAAGTAGCAGATGATGAGAAAGAAAGAGCAAAAGGCCTTTCAGAAAGGGATAGTTTGGATAGAAATCGCGGCATGTTATTTATATTCGAGCAAAAAGGAAAATATGGATTCTGGATGAGAAATGTAAAATTCCCCCTTGACCTTATTTACATCTCAGACAACAAGATCGTGCAGATATTCAAAAATGCGGAGCCTAAAAGCGAAGATGAGAATATCCCGGTATTCACCCCAGACAGTGAAGCAAACTTCGTCCTCGAGATAAATGGAGGATTATCAGACGAATATGGATTTGAGGTAGGCGACGAAGTAGTCTTTTCAGGCATCAACTAACCCCATGAGAATTTTATCTATCGAATCATCTTGCGATGAGACAGGAGCTAGTGTAGTTGAAAAAAAAGATGGAAAAATAAAAGTTCTTTCAAATATCATAGCGACATCCTCTGATATGCATGCGTCAACTGGCGGAATAATCCCCGAGAACGCCGCCCGCGAACAAATAAAGGCTATAATTCCGGTAATCGTAGAGGCAACACTTCAATCCAAAAATCTAGATAACAGCGATTTTCAGTCAGATAAAAAATGGAGCCTGGCAAGACAAATCCTAAAAGATGAAATAGATGCCATCGCAGTAACTTTCGGCCCAGGACTCATAGGATCTCTCATAGTAGGAGTCGAGACTGCAAAGACTCTTTCATATTCTTTAGAAAAGTCACTCATTCCCATAAATCATTTGCTCGCCCATATTTATGCCAACTATATAGATAGAGATATCGACGAAATAAAATTTCCATTTATAGGACTTATCGTCTCTGGCGGTCACACCGACTTACTATGTTTTAAATCACATAACGATTACAAATGGCTCGGCGGCACGCGGGACGATGCGGCAGGAGAAGCGATAGATAAAATAGGAAGGATGCTCGACCTTCCATATCCAGCAGGACCCGATATGGAAAAAAGAGCAAAAAAAGTTACAGCACCCGAAATAAGATTCCAAAGCCCGATGATAGGATCCAAAGACTACGACTTTTCCTTTTCAGGACTAAAAGCCGAAACGATGAGATTTGTTAAAAGCAATGAGCTAAATGAAGATCTAAAGGATCAAATCTGCTATGCAACTCAAAAAGCGATATTTGATGTATTGGTAAAAAAAACCCTAGATGCTCTCAAGGAATATGGTTGTAATACTCTCCTAATCGGAGGAGGGGTCAGCGCCAACCAAACACTCATGGAGCAATTCAAAAAAAACTCTGACATAAAAGTTTTATCTCCACAAATAAAATATGCAACAGATAACGCAGCGATGATAGGTGCTTATGCTCTCGTGAATGGTGAGGAAAAATCATGGAAAGAAGTCAGATCAAATCCGGAGTTATATTTCGCGTAACCTTGCTAATAGCCTCAATCTTTACTATAATCCCACATTCATGGCTAAAAAGTCATATGTGCTATACTTTTTTGCATACAGAATATGAAAAATCTAATACTGGTTGAGTCACCTACGAAAGCCAAAACTTTGACTAAATTTTTAGGCAAAGACTATAACATCGTGGCTTCTATGGGCCACATAAGAGACCTGCCCAAAAGCAGGATAGGTGTAGACCTCGAAAAGGATTTTACACCTGACTATATAATCCCAAAAGATAAGAGCAAAAATGTAAAAGAGCTAAAAAGGCTTGCCAAAGGCGCAGAAGACATAATCCTGGCAACCGACCCTGACCGCGAAGGAGAAGCTATTGCTTTCCACCTCAAAGAAATATTAAAAGATGTAAATAAAAAAACAACTTTTAAGAGGATAGCGTTCCACGAGATAACGCAAAAGGCGATAATGGATGCGCTAAATCACACGAGAGAAATCGATGATGATCTGGTTTTTGCCCAGACTGCAAGAAGGGTTCTGGATAGGGTTGTCGGCTATAAACTCTCTCCGCTCTTATGGAAAAAGGTAAAAAGAAATCTGTCAGCAGGCCGCGTACAATCGGTGACCTTGCGCCTTATTGTAGAACGAGAACGTGAGATAGAAAAATTTGAGGGAGTAACTTTCTATAGATTGATTCTGGTTCTAAACAAAAAAGATGACAAAAATGACATAGTATTTAACCTCGTCAAAAAAAATGGTGGCAGTATCGAAGAGAGTAAAAAACTTGATCTTTATGACGGAAATTACACCTATAAAATTACTCATTTGACCCGTGAGGAACTGGAAGCAGTCGTAAAAGATATCCTAAATAAGGACTTCCCGATCACAAATATTGAACAAAAGGACTCAAAGAGGTCTCCCTACCCACCATTTACGACCTCCAAACTCCAGCAGGCAGCTTTTCGCCGTTTTTCCTATACAGGAAAGCGTACTATGAGTATCGCGCAAAGACTTTACGAAAATGGATATATCACATATCACAGAACTGACTCATTCAACCTTTCCGAAGAGTTCACAACTGCAGCCAGAGACTTTTTGGTAAAAACTTATGGAAAACAGTACATACCCGACTCGCCAAAGCTGTTCAAGACAAAATCAAAAGTCGCCCAAGAGGCTCACGAAGCAATACGTCCGACAAATGTCACGACAAGTCTTTCGGAAATAAGCACAAAACTCGGTGAGGATCATGGAAAACTTTATGATCTTATATTCAGACGCGCTGTAGCATCTCAAATGACTGATGCTATCTATGCGCTTACAAAAATTCAGATAGAAACCAAAGCAAATAGCTCAGATCTACTTTTCGAAGCAAATGGAAGGATCCTAAAATTTGACGGATTCCTCAAAGTCTATAGTGTGAAAGAAGAAAATGAGCAGATACTCCCAAATGTAGAAAAGGGTGAAATCTTAAAATATAAAAATAGCGAGATAACAGAGCACAACTCCTCTCCTCCACCCCGATACAACGAAGCCTCACTCATTTCATCTCTTGAAAAACACGGAATTGGTCGTCCATCTACCTATGCGCCAACCATCTCTACCCTTTATGACAGGTTTTATGTAGAAAAATTAGAAGGCCGGCTCACTCCTACTAAAATAGGAATTAGTGTAAATGATTTTCTGGTCGCAAACTTCTCAAATATCGATGACATTCCTTTTACTGCAGGGCTCGAGGATAAATTGGACGAAATCGCAAATGGTAAGCTCCAATGGGTTCCTATGATGAAGGAATTTTATACGCCGTTTGAAAAAGAACTTGAAAAGGCAGAGGGTAGCGACAGGGTAAAGGTAGCGGTTGAATATGCAGGGAAAGACTGTCCTAAAGATAAAGGAAAACTTGTGATACGCCAGAGTAGATTCGGTAAATTTCTTGCTTGCGAGAATTTTCCAGAATGTGATTATAAGGAGTCGTACTCTGAAGACACAGGGCTTATCTGTCCTGATGATGGCGGGAACGTCATAACCAGAAAAACGAGAAAAGGGAGAATTTTTTATGGGTGTGCAAATTACCCGAAATGTACATTCGCAGCATGGAAGAAGGAGGATGTTATAAAAGCAAATGAAGCCAAATGATAAATTAGGAGCAGAAATTCTCCGAGTAAAAACTCCCACGCAGGAAGAGCTAGATCGAGTCAAAAAAACCCGTCAGGAAATCTATGTCATACTCGACGATATCCTAGATACATATAATATTGGATCGATATTCCGCCTCGCTGATGCTGTAGGCGCAAAGAAAATATATCTTTGCAAAGGTTCCGAGACTCCACCAAACAGTAGGATCCAGAAAGCATCTGTAGGAACTTGGCAATGGGTACAGTGGGAATATTTTGAGAAAACTACTGACGCGATTAATAAACTAAAAAAAGAAATTCCTGATATAAAAATAGTTGGCGTAGAACTAGACGACAGATCTGTAGATTACACGAAAGCTGACTACACTCTGCCTGTAGCACTTGTCGTAGGCCACGAATCAGATGGAATTTCTGAAGAAGTTCTATCTATGTGCGATCTGATAGTGCAGCTCCCACAGCTGGGAATCAACAAATCATTAAATGTAATGGTATCTTTAGGGATAGTTCTATACGAAGTCCTCGAAAAAACCACTACTTAATTTTACCTCATCCTCTAAATCTTATTATCGTGGGATTCGAACCCCAATTTGCAACCTCTTTTTCGCCGCTTCACCCGATTTATTTTGTCGTTGGGCGGTGACCCGATTCTTTATGTGTCATCGTTGAATCGACTCCTTAAGAAAATACCTTCTGAACGTTAAAAAAGTTTTACCTGTTTGAGCGATAGTGAGGCGTGAAGCTTTTAGAGAAGAAGGTAGTTTCGAAAGGAAAAGATTCACTTAGATGACGCTTTTTGCTCCTTTTTCTAAAAAAGGAGAGTAAATAATAACGCTTTTGTCTTACTTTTTTAAAAAGTAAGTAAGAAAAATAGGCGAGAGTTTTCCCGCCTGCGTCAGCTATGCTGAAAGTATTGCGGGCAGGTGCTACTTTTTACGGCAAAAAGTAGAAGAAATATTTGTGATAAACTAATACTCCATGAATATAGACCTGCTCGTAATCTCCTCAATTCTTATCATAGGATTTGGAATCGTTATCTTTCTTATCACCCGCAAACCATCAGATAAGCAGGACGACACATTAGTCGAGTGGCTAAAATCGATGGATAAAAGGCTTGATAGCAACAATCAGGAAATGAACACGCGTCTTAATAGCGCTGCGGCAGCTTTCGCGTCGGTCCAGAAGTCACTTGGCGAAATGAGTGAGATCGGACGAAATATGAAAGATCTTCAGGAATTTCTGAATTCCCCAAAGCTTCGTGGAAATATAGGAGAGCAGGTGCTTAAAGAACTACTGGGACAGTTCCTCCCGAAAAAGACATACAAGTTGCAGCATAGATTTAAAAGTGGCGCGATAGTAGATGCCGCAATCATAACCGAAGCTGGAATCATCCCGATAGATAGTAAATTCCCGATGGAGAATTTTAAAAAGTCACATGCTACTACTGACGCACGGGAGAAAAAACAGTACGCAAAAGAATTTCTAAGCGACATTAAAAAGCATATAGATAGCATTTCTAGTAAATATATCCTCACAAATGAAGGAACTATAGACTTTGCTCTCATGTACGTGCCATCAGAATCCGTCTACTATGAAATAGTAAATGAATCGGTTCTTTATGACCACGCAACAAAAAAACGAGTTCTCGCGGTCTCCCCTATGACGTTTTACGCATTTTTGAGATCTATT